>Ga0255759_10000579_pt1 | contig 33033 bp, 31 predicted proteins | sample 101ome_20_FD_179959 | JGI IMG/M metagenome (GOLD analysis project Ga0255759, IMG submission 179959) | Coastal salt marsh microbial communities from the Groves Creek Marsh, Skidaway Island, Georgia - 101404AT metaG (version 2) | ecosystem: Environmental > Aquatic > Marine > Intertidal zone >...
AATTACTTTGGGTACATGCATGTTTGCAAATATCATCAATATATTTTTATGAAAAAACAGTAAAAAAATTAACAGATGATGAGAAGAACCAATACCATCTTGAGAATATGAAGTCCGCAGATTTAGTGTTAGTTGATATTGAAAAAATGCCTAAGACCCACGATGGTCTAAAGGAGTGGGTAATTAAAAAATCCCGAGAAAAAGATTACTTACTTTATACAGATGTAGCAAAAGATGTTCAGGATATAATTGCAGGAGGTCCAGTGCCAAAACATATAAAACCAATTTGGCCTTTTATAGCATTTACAGCTTTCAATACATTGCCAAAAGAATTCAAAAATCTGTATGGAATAAAAGATACAAAATTAAAAAAAATTATTTTAGAATTTAATCTAAAGTTTTTGAAATATTCGAGGCCATTTCTACCACCTTTCTTTAGATTGATAGCTCCTGCTCGTTGGGCAAAACAAAGAATTACTAGAAAACCTGATCTTAGGTTTAGCGACAAAGCAAAATTTTAGATTTTATAATTAAATACATGACAGAAAAAAATAATTGGTCTGAGATAAATAAAAATATCTCAGAAATTAAAGATAAAATAAAAAATAGCATTAATGAAGATGATCTAACATCTGACTTAAAGGATTCATTAAAAAACACTGTTACCTCAGCTAGTACAACTTTAAATGAGCTGAAAAGCAATATTGAAAAAACTGTGACAGATGAAGAGATTAAAAAAGAAGCAAAAAATATAGTTAGTAAAATTGTTTCTGAATTAGAAGAAAATTTACATGAATTAACATCGACGGTTTCTGATTATTTTGATCACAAATCAAGTGATGAGGAAGAATAAGTAGTTTTAATTTAAATTTTTTGAATTACTTTTTACATTCAATATTTAAACTGATATGAACTCCATTATCTTTATCCATGTGTGGAAAATAAGCTTGTGAGTGATCATCGTATTCAGGAGTTTGTTTAAAAACTTCTCTCCAATCCCAATTCTGTATTTCTAAAAAACCTATGCGATTTAAAAGAGAAGTTAAGCTTTCATGGTCATAAACAGTTTTATGATATATATAACTACTATCTCCAACTTTCCATTTTCCATATAATGGGCCCAAAATTTTTTCTAAATCTTTAGTTTGTCGATAGACAGAAATCAATGCATCGAAGTTTGGCACTGCCAATCTTAAAATTCCATTTTTCTTAAGAACTCTTTTCCACTCTGTCAAAACTGCTTCCGCTTCATTTCTGTCAAAATACTCTAAAACATGTGAAGCATAAATCTCATCAACACTGTCATCCTTTATTGAAGTTAGCTTATCTATAGATGTTTTGATGTCAATGTGATCATGGTTAGAAATATCTACATGAACATATCCTTCTAGATATCTAATACCAGAACCAAGGTGGAGTTTCATAACTTTAATCTTAGTTTAAACATTCTGACTAAGATTTTAAATCTATCAAAAAAAGGTTTAACTTTATTTGGCCTAGTAAATCCTTTTTTTTTAAACTTAATATAGATTTTGAATCGTAAAAACTTACACCATCAAGATATGTTTTCTATTGTTTTATTTATTTAATTAATCTTTTATTTTTTCGTAAGTTAACTTAGCTATTATTCCATTTAAAGCATTAAATAAAAATACTGAAGTTCCATCAACAAGCATTATAGAGTCTGTCTTAATTTCTAATGAAAGAAATAAGGTAAGCAACATAAAAATAATAACGGTGTTAATTCGATTAAATCCTTTTGATAAATATAAGAAATAATTAAGAACAAAATATCCAAGTAATACTAAGCCAAACAGTCCAAATCTATTTAAAACCTGCAAAATTAAAGAATGTGGTCCAGAAGTAGGAAAGTAAATAGTATTTTTTACAATATTTAAATAAGAACCTGTTCCGTGTCCAAAAGTTAAACTCAATATATTAGGCTTATAACCGGAAGCAAAATTTTTCCATGCATGAGTTCTATTTAATTTATCACTAATTGGTTCAAACCAATATGATTTATTTACCTCAGTATCTAAATATATCTTCGTTTGAGCTTCTTCATAATCATTGAAAAAAGGTTCATTTCTTTCAAAGATAGGTATGAATTGTAAAAGTAAAATAATAAGAATAGAAGTTATTAATAATTCAAACTTTAAAAATTTAATAAAATATATAGAAATAATAAAAATTAAAAAAACAAAAACTGTAATAGTCCATCTTGATTGTGAAAACATTAAAGTCACAACAGATATAAATAAAAATATTAAATTTAATTTATTTTTATTTAAATAACTATTTACTAGTAATAAAACAATCAGAAACAAAAGAAAATTTGAAAATACCTCATAATGATCATTTATTCCTCTCCAGGTTTGAACTTTACCAAAATCAATTAACTCTGATTTCCTGGATAAAAAGAAAATGTATTCTGAAAATGAATTTAAAAAAGTACTTATTCCAGCCATAAAAGATATAATCGGGTAGATAATTAATATTTTTGCAATTTTGTTTATTTGTTTTTTAAGGATTTCTATATTCGTTTTGTTTAGGAATTTAAATATATCATAAAATAATATCGAGAGAGATAAGTACCACAAATAACTTGGTAAGTGATAATTGAAATCAGGTAGCAAAGATACCATAAATTTCCATCTTTGTGGGTATGAAGTATCTTTTAGATTTTTTGACAAATTGATTACAAGATTCTTATATTCATTTTTATTTAAATTATGGCTTACATTTTTTAATTCTCTAATATCTTTTCTCTCAAGATAAGTTTCATTATTCGATTCAATATCAATGTTGTCCACTAATTCATTAATACCTGATTGATTAGAAATAATTTTTGACTCTAAACTTGGAGAATTTGACATCGGAAATAACAATGACAAAGAGATAGTAAATATAAACAATACAAGAAATTTATTATTTAATAATTTTTTTTGCTTGTTAAATATACGAAATAATAAATAATAAACTAAAAAATCATAAAACCATGGAAATCCATAGCCAGTACTAATAAACGGAAAAATAGTTAGTGCAAATAAGGAAGTCAAATTGAAATCATCTTCAATAATTTTTTTTGCTAAAAAGGCTTTTAGAAATGAAAAAGTTATAAAAATTAATACTAGGTTGCTACTCTCAAAATTAACATACAGCGATGTTGTGTAAAAATTAATTAAAAGTCCAAAAAAACAAATTACAATAAATTTTTTGGTAATAGTTTGTCTAGCATCAAATTTAGAATTACTTGATAAAATTTTTCTAACTAGAAAATAAATCAATATTTGCTGTGACAAAATCCTTATTGTTCTTGGAAAATATAAAAGCAAATGTGAACTTTCTGAATCTGAATATATGTTTGATACAGTGCCATAACAATATTGACTTTGTGAAAACTCATTAACAAACTGCACTGTTACTTTTCTATATAAAAAGCTGTCAAAACTCGAAAATTTTATTCGAAAATATTCCAATAAAATAAAATTGTCACATTTAATAAAAAATATGAATAAAAATAAGACAAATAAAATATTAAAAAGAAATTTAATTCTGTTCATTTGCTTCTAGTTTATTAATGTTGATATCTTCTAAAAGCATTAAACAACAAAAAATCATAAAGATATAGCCCTGGATAATATGTCTTGGGAAATATGTATGGACTTGGTAAAAAATATGTGGAGCTAAAAATCCTATGGGGATAGAGATGTAAATAAAATTTATAAAATTCTTTTTTGATAAAGCTATTAAAACTATCCATTGCAATATTATTAAACTAATTGTTAAAGGTAGTATTTTACCTGCCATAACTTGAACTCCAGATGCTAAAGGATTTGCAGTTAAAAAATTTAATTGAAAAATTAAAGTATCTTTGATTTCATTAAAATTAAAAATTAAATCAAATGGATCCAAGTAAAAATAGCTAGAATCTACCACGTCTTTATTTAATACAAATTTTTCACCATAATAAAAATTGTGCAAGAATGGAAGTATAAAAATTATTAAAAATACTGATAATGACTGTATTATATTTTTAATTGTTGGAGTTTTATAAATTAAAATTATTAATAAAACACTAATTCCAATTAATTGATTTTCCCTAATTAAAAATATAACTCCAAGCAATCCTGCAACAATTAATGTTTTAGATCTAAATTCATTTTTATCAATTAACTTTAGAATAATAATTAGACCCAAAATCCAAGTTGGCCACTCACTTAGAGAGTAAAATAAATTTTGTTTTGAACTGTATGTAGACAAAAGTACGTACATTAGTAAAAAATTAAAACTCAAAAATATTTTATTGATTTTATTTTGTTCATAAAGTTTAAAAAATATACTAAATATTAAAAATATAAATATAAATCTTGAAAAAAAGATTAAAGAAAGGTGGCTATCACCAAAAATCAACCTCAATATAGAAAGTACGTATCTATAACCCGGTTGATAAAAAAATATACTCTCACCACCTTCTAAAGATTTGCTAATAATTATTTGTTGCGACCAGCTTTCATATTTTAATGGGTCAGAACCACCGATAGAATATAGAACGTTACTGTCAAGGTTTGCATTTTTAATTGAAGATATAGTATTGAAAATTATTAAAATATAAGCTTCACTTAAATTTTTTATTTTTTTGCCTAAAACTAAAACTATAGATATAACCAAAATTAGAATTTCAAAATAATCCGTATATGAATTTGATATATTCAATATCAAATAATAAATCAACATCGAACTCAGAAGATACAAAGCAATAAGATATTTTTTGTAATTTAATGAAAATATATAGGTTATTAAAACAATAATGAATAATAAAAGGCTAATGTTGCTTAAATTGTTTTCTAGTTTAGTTTCAAATAAATTAAGCGGGATATCATCATTGCCAATTAAACTAAATGAAGCATAAGGAATATTTGGAATACTATTAGTAAGTCCATTAAATCTATATAAATAATTGATTTCTACCATTGAGTCTTTTGGGATAAAAATATCTAATAAATTGATTTTATTGTATGAAGGTTCGAGAATGATTATTTCTTGACCTATCGTCAGTGTACCTTCACCAACATACAAAACTTTTACTTGATTATCCACAGAGGTATTTTTATCTGATGTCCAATCTACTTCAAATGAAAGCCAGCTTCTTGAAGGTTCTAATGGATGTATTATGTTATTAAATTTATAATCAAATTTTTCATATTCTTCATTTTGTAATTGGTTGTAGGACGCTGTGCTTAATTTATCATTTTTATAAACCCAATGAGTTAAAATCTCTAAATCGTTTTCCCCACCATATACTGTTTTATCATAAAAATTAAATCCTGTTTGGTTGAAAAAATGTAAATTCCAGTTAGTAAATTCAATACTTTCATTATTTGTAGGGTTCATATTAAAATCCAAAAAATAATCAGACCGAGTGATCTGTGAATCAAATGGATTTTGAAAACTAAATTGACATTTGTCTCCGGTTGAAAATGACATTTGAAAATTTGATTTTGGAGTATCAGATGTTGTGAAGCAAGATTTATAAAAGTTATCAGAAACTAGATAACTGCTTGTAAGAATAAATATTGATAACAAAGAAATAATTGTTTTTTTGCCAAAATTAAAAAAATTAAAATTCTTATTAAATACAACCAAAATTAAAATTATCAAAATTAATACTTCATTAGTGTTGTCAAAAGGAAATCCATCTAATTTATACTTTGGGCTTATTGGTGTTGATAGCAAAACAATTGGTGGCATAACATACAAAAATTTTTTTAAGTTTTTAATTTTTTGCATTTTCCCCAGTTTAGATTTAAATAATTTTTTTTTCCTATAATTGAAATAATGAAAGCTTTAATAACAGGTATAACTGGGCAAGATGGATATTACCTAACGGAATTTTTGTTGAAAAAAGGTTATGAAATTCACGGTACTGTAAGAAGATCTTCTTCTTTTAATACTCAAAGAATTGACCACTTGATAGGAAATGAAGAGTATCAAGATAGATTATATTTGCATTATTCTGATTTGCTAGACTCTGCTTCAATTAGTTCCTTGATACAAAAAATTCAGCCAGACGAAATTTATAACCTTGCAGCTCAATCACATGTTGCAGTTTCATTTGAAAATCCCATATACTCAACTCAAACAAGTAACTTAGGATCAATTTCAATTTTGGAAGCTATCAAAGCTGGAAGTAAAAATATAAAATTCTACCAAGCTTCCTCTTCGGAAATGTACGGGGGTGATACAAAAACTAAATTAAATGAAAATTCACCTTTTGAGCCAAAAAGTCCTTATGCAGCGGGAAAAGTATTTGCCTACAACACAACTAAACTGTACAGAGAATCATACGATATGTTTGCTGTAAATGGAATTTTATTTAATCATGAATCACCATTAAGAGGTGAAACATTTGTTACTAGAAAGATAACAAGAGCTGTTGGAAGAATTTATCATAAACTCCAAAAAAAACTTACATTAGGAAATATAAATGCTGAAAGAGACTGGGGCTTTGCTGGAGATTTTGTAGAAGCTATGTGGTTAATGATGCAACACAATAAACCAGAAGACTGGGTAGTAGCAACTGGAAAATCTATTTCAGTTAAAGAATTTTTGAAAAAATCATTTGAGTATGTGAATTTAGATGCTGAAGAATATTTACTGATATCCGATAAATATTTTAGACCAAATGAAGTAAATTTCTTACAAGGTGATCCGGAGAAAATAAAAAAAGAGCTTAATTGGGAACCTAAGGTGAAAATAGATGACTTAGTTAAGATGATGGTAGAACATGATTTAAATGAAGCTGAAAAAGAATCAGTCCTATATTCCAAAGGATTAATTAAACCTACTTGGGAACACCCTAGCAAGTAACATACTTATTATGAAAACAAATGTACTAATAACAGGGTCTAATGGTTTACTTGCAAACAACTTAAAAATAATAATCAAAGAAGAAAGTCTAGAAAATAAATACAAATTTTTTTTTCATAACAGAGAAATGTTTGATCTTAAAGACTTTGATAAGTTAAATAATTTTATTAAAGATAACAATATAAATGAAATTATTCATACAGCAGCAAGGGTTGGTGGTATATTTGATAATTTGAGTTTCCCTTATGACTATGCATATCAAAATCTAGTTATGGATCAGAATATAATTAAATGTGCAATTGAGCTGAATATAAATAACTTAATTGTTTTTGGTTCCACTTGTATGTATCCAGATAAATTATCAAATGATAGTTATCCATTAACTGAAGAAATGATTTATTCTGGTGAACCAACTCAAAGCAACTTTTCATACGCTAACTCAAAAAGAACATTAATTTCAAGTATTGATGCAGCTTTTAGTCAGTATGGTTTAAATTATACTGCATTAATTCCTACAAACTTATATGGATATTTTGACCATTATTATTTTAAAAATAATAAATTCTCTACTCATTTTGTAGCTTCAGCAATATCAAAAATTTTATATGCAAAAAATAATTCTATAGCAGAAGTAGAGTTTTTTGGAACAGGTACTCCACTCAGGCAATATTTATTTTCAAAAGATCTAGCAAAAATAGTACTAGACATACTTCAAATGGAACCACTTAACGATTACTACAATGTATCAAATGATGAAAATTTAGATATTAAAAAACTTGCACTTGAAATTGCTGAAGTTTTTGAATATGAAGGAAGTATCAAGTTTGATAATGAGGCAAAATATGATGGTCAATATAGAAAAGATGTTTCATCAAAAAAACTAAATAATATACTTAAAATTGAATTTACAGATTTTAACAAGGGTCTAAAATTTACTAAAAAATGGTTGGAGACAAATGTTGAATTGGACATTAACACACGAAACAATTGAAAAGAAGGAACTAGATAAGCTATCTAAGTTTATTAAATCAACTGATAAGTTGACTTATGGAGAGCAAACAGAGCTATTTGAAAAAAATTTTTCCGATTGGAATCAGTCGAAATATTCACTAATGGTAAATTCAGGATCTTCTGCAAATTTGGTGATGGCTATTGCATTGAAGAAGTTTCTAAACAAAGACAGAATTAAAATTGGAATTTCATCTTTAACTTGGTCTACCTCGGTTAGCCCTTTTTCATTACTTGGCTATGATATTTACTTTTATGATTCTCAAATAAACAATTTTGGAATAAACAAAAAAGATTTAATAGATTCTATAACAAATCAAAAAATTGATGCAATTTTAATTACACATATACTAGGTTTTCCATCAGTTGATGAAGAAATAATAAGATTAGCAAAAAACTACGGTGTCATTATTTTAGAAGACTGTTGTGAAGCTCTTGGAGCTACTGTAAAAAATAAAAAAGTAGGAAACTTTGGTATCATGTCATCTTATTCCTTTTTTTACTCACATCACATGTCAACAATTGAAGGTGGGATGTTTTGCACTAATAACAAAAAGTTGTTTGATTTGTCAAAATTAATACGTTCTCACGGACTTTCAAGAGAGCTTGAGCCTAAAACAAAAGATATTAATTGGAAAAAAAGATTTTATTTCATAGAAGAGGGTTTAAACCTAAGACCTACTGAGTTGAATGCATTTCTTGGAAATTTACAATTAAAAAAAATTGATAAGCTGATAAAAGAAAGAAACGATAATTTTTCTTATTTTATATCTAAATTGCCTAATAACTACATCAATAATTTTGACCAAGTCGGTATTTCATCATTTTCACTTCCTCTTATTTCAAAAAATAGAGAGACATTTAGTAAAACTTTAACTATTTTAGAAGAAAATAAAATAGAGTATCGTCCTTTAATTGCAGGTAATTTATTAAACCATCCGTTAACAAAAAAATTTAAATATAAAAAATTAAGTAGTAATTTTAAAAATTCTAATCTTATAGACAAATTTGGAATTTATATTGGCAATGGTTCGCATGTTAATAAAAATAAAATTGATAATTTAATAAAAGTATTACACGAGTAAGACAGTGGGTAAAATTTTGCTACTTGGTGCTTCAGGTTTTGTTGGTAAGCATGTAAAGAATAAGTTAGAGGATAATAATGAAGATTTTAAATCCCTTGAGGGCAAAGATGATTTAGATATCAGAGATTTTGATTTATTTAATGAATACTTAAGTAAAAATAGATTCGAAAAGATTATAAACTGTGCAGCTTTTGTTGGAGGTATTGCTTATGGTGACGAATATAAGGTTGAATTATTCAATACGAATAACTCGATAAATAAAAATATCTATGAAGCATCTGCAAGGAATGATATAAAACACATAATAAATCCCATTTCAAATTGTGCCTATCCAAAACAATATGATGTTTATAAAGAAGAAAATTTTTGGAATGGTGAGCCTGATGAGTCTGTATACAGCTATGCTATGGCTAAGAGAAATCAGATTATTTTATCTAATATTTATAATGAAAAATTCTCTATTGAAACAAGTTCTTTAATTTTTTCTAATATGTACGGACCTGGTGATTACTTTGATGAAAAAAGATCACATGCATTGGGTTCAATTATTGGCAAAGTAAAAAAAGCATTAACAAAAAATGAATCTGATGTTGTTTTGTGGGGTTCAGGCAAACCAAGAAGGGAGTGGCTGTATGTTAATGATGCTGTGGAAGCTATATATAAATCAATTAAATTAGACACTCCTCATATTTTTACAAACATTGGAGTTGGGAAATCAATTTCAATTCTAGATTTAGCAAGCTTGATTAAAAAGGCTTTTGGATGGAAGGGAAATTTCATTTTAAATGAAAACAAAAAAGATGGTGTAATGGATAAAAAAGTTGATCCTACAAGGTGCCAAGAATTATTTAATTGGTTACCCAAAACGGAACTAATAGAGGGAATTAAAATTACAATTGAAAGCGTAAAAGATGAATGAAATAAAGTTTAATGATGAAATTTATGCAAAAATAATTGATTTAAACCAGTTAGAGAATGGGCTTAACTTTTTTTCTAACGATGATGAGTTTATACAAGTTGGTACATGGAAGTATGAAAAAGGTAAAACTCTAGATAAACATTACCATAATTTTTTTGAAAGAAAATCTTATCGAACCAGTGAAGCTGTTCTTGTTTTAAATGGTGAAATTGAGTGCTCTATTTTTACAGAAGAAAATCAATTTATCTGGAAAGGTAAACTCAAAAAAAATCAACTGATTATACAACTTCAAGGAGCACATGAATACTCTATCATTGAGGACTCTCAAGTTCTTGAAATTAAAAATGGTCCATATTTTGGTCCAGAAAAAGACAGGACAAGAATTTAATGATTTACCAAGTAGAACCAGATATAGATAAAATTGACCAGAATTATATTAACAGTTACATGCAATCTGGAGGTTGGATAACCGAAGGTAAAGTGACTAAAGAATTTGAGAAAGCTATAGCAGAAACTGTTAATCGAAAATTTGCTATTGGTGTGCCGAATGGAACAATTGCAATTTATCTTGCACTGTTAGCAAACAGTATTGAAAAAGGATCGCTCGTAGCTGTTCCTAACATAACAATGGTTGCAACTATAAATGCAATAATTTGGGCAGGGGCTACCCCAGTACTTATAGATACAGATGAAAGACTTTGTATGTCGATCGAGCATCTACAAAAAATTAAAAATTTGGACTGCATTGTTTATGTACCTTTAAATGGTAGGACATCTAATGGGAAAGAAATATTTGAGTATGCAAAAAAAGAAAAGATAGTATTTATTGAAGACTCAGCTCATGCACTTGGTTCGAATTATAAAAATGCAGCTTGTGGGTCATTAGGGAATGCCAGCGTTCTTTCGTTTACACCTCATAAAATAATTACTACAGGGCAGGGCGGAATGGTTTTAACTGATAACAAGAGGGTGTATGAAAAAGTAATGGACTTGAAAACTTTTAATAGATCAAAAGATAAGTCTGATATTCATAAAGGTTTTGGTCTAAATTTTAAAATTACAGATTTACAATCTACTTTGGGTTTGTCTCAATTATCTAAGCTTGATAAATATATAGAGCATAAGAAAAAACTTTTTTTTACATATTCAAACTATCAAAACCAAAATTATAGATTTATCAAATTCAATAGTTATGAGACGCCATGGTTTATGGATATTGTATTCAAATCAAAAAAAATAAGGAATGAAGTCCATAGTCTGCTTAGAAAAATAAATATTGAAACACGATTTGCCTATCCTCCACTAAGTAGCCAAAAAATGTTTAAAAACTTAAGAAAAACGAATCTTTCAAATTCTGAGAATATTGCAAATAATATTTTATGGATGCCTTCTTCAAATAATCTTTCAATAAGTTCAGTTAAATTAATTATGAGAGAGATTTCAAATTTACTTAAATGAAATACCCAGTATTAATTGTCACATATAACAGACCAGAAAGACTCAAGGACTTTTTAAATAAATTCGGTCATCTTGATAGAGAGATATATATAGGAGTAGATAAATATGTCAAAGATGAAAAACTAGGTAGTGATTATATGAATGCTTATAAAACTATAGAAAAAAAGTACAGAAATAATAAAAATATAAAATTTATGTTCTCCACACATCATTTAGGAGGAAAATATAGTACCCCACACTTTACTACTCAAGCTTTTAATTTAACTGAAAAGTTAATCATAATGGATGATGATTTATTATTTAATGAAGACTTTTTAAAGTATTGTGACTTCTGTTTAGATTATTTTGAAAATGATAAAAATATTTACACAATAGAAGGCTTTAACCCAACAAAATACTCATCGACTGATGATATAATTTTTTATACTTCTTATCCATTACAACTTGGATGGGCTACATGGGAGGACAGGTGGAAAAAATATACTAATGACCTTTCACAAGAAGGATACTTTACAATATTCAAAAATTTGGTTTCAAAATTTAGATTTGACATTTTGAGCATTATCTTTTGGTTTGTACAATTATACAAATCGGAAAAAAATCATGTTGACGGTTGGGATTGGTACCATTTCTATAATCAATTCAAAAATAATAGTAAATCTATTATCTACAACAAAAATTTAGTACTTCATGATGGCTTTGGAGAGGAGTCCTTGAATATGCATGGAAAGAACAATGAGATATTTAAGAATATGAAATTAGAAAAATTTAAATTAGACTCAGAAATTAACAGAAGCTTGAATAAGGAATTTGAAAAAGAAATTAAGAATAGATATTTTGGAATTTCATTATATGGTTTTGTTGAAAAAGTTAAAAATTTGTTATGAATATTTTCCTATTTAGTGGGGGGCTTGGAAATCAAATATTTCAGATATTTGAATTTATGAAAAATAATGACAAATATTCACATTATTCAACAATTCTATTCAACAAAAGAGCTTTGTCTTTTTTAAGAAAGTTCTATTTTGAGACTAATGAATTTAAAGAGTCAAATTTATTTTTTACAAGAATTTTATATTTTTTAACTAAATTTAATTTTTTTGGAATTGATTCAGATGTTTCATATCTGAATCAGACTAAATCTTTGTCTAAAAAAAATATTTTTACGAATGGCTATTTTCAAAAAAGCTTTAATAATGATGAGTTAAATTATTTAAAATCCATTTTAAATAATTTTTCTCTAATAAAAAGTGATGAAAGCCGCCCTACCAATCATGTTCTTATGCACATTAGAAGAGCTGATTATGTAACAATCAATGAAGATTTAAAAATTGATTATTATCTAAAATCTATCGAATATTTCATTAAAAATGTTTCTAGGCCCTCTTTTTATGTAATAACAAATGACAAAAATTGGGTACAAAATCACTTATCAAGTGAAGTCAATTTTCAATTTTTAGAAATTAAAGAGGCTGAATTAATCTTGAATGAAATGATTAAATTTAGAAATATAATAATGTCAAATAGCACATTGTCGTATTGGGGTTTGCTTTTAAATAATAATGAGAATAAAAAAGCAACTGTACCTACACCCTGGTTTAGAAATAGAAAAAACCCAGAATTTGTAAACGATATAGTAGATTTTGAAAAAATTAAAAATAATGAAAAATAATAAATCAAATTTTGAAAGTCAATTCCAATCTTTTTATTCTGAAAATCATGATTTTCATGTAAATCAAGATTATAAAATTCTTGGATTTCCATTTAAGTCTGGTGTGAAGGGAGATAGTATCAGCCAAATTGAATTTGGATTAGAATCGCTCTTTAAAAATGGTGATCTTAAAAACTTTAAATTAATTTTTAATTTTGAAGAAAAATGTACAGATTTCGGAGTATTTAAAAAGGATGTTTTAGAAAATATAGAAAATTACAACCCTGATATGATTTTTTTTGAAAATTTTCAGGAAATAAAATCGAAACCTGACCCAAAAATTTTAGATTATTTAGCAAGTCTCAAAATTCCACTTGTTTATTTTGAGTGGAATCCATGGTCTATGTTTAGAAAAAGGCCAACAATTTTTTTAAGACAATTTTTTGAAATTATAGATATCAACTTTATAAAAGGTAGCGGTACTTTATTCAATGTTTTTGAAGCATTGGGTGGAAGAAATATCTCTTTTACTGTGCATCCAAGTAATCAAAATTTAATGAACTTTGATTTAACAAGTAACAAAAAACTGTTCGAAATATCTATGTTTTGTAACTACTGGCCTTCTAAGTTAAATATATTAAATATGGATGGTGTAAATAAAAGATATGAGATAGTTTCTGAATTAAAAAATTTTTATGGAGATAAATTTAAATTATTTGGAAAAAATTGGGATCAAAAATTTCAAAGCCAAGTCATTAACTATAGCGAGGTCCCTGAATATCAATTTTATTCAAAAATAAATCTGGGTTGGGAACATTATTCAAAAATTCCATATTATTTTTCAAACAGGCTTCCAAATTCATATCATTTAGGTGTTCCGTATTTTTCTAATCCCATTATTGGATTAGAAAGTATCCTTCCAAATTATGATTTTCTTACATACAAGAACACAAATGGACTTATCGAGAAAATAAATACTCTAATGTCGGACAGCAATCTTTATGAAAACATATCTACAACAAATAAAAAATTTGCATGCGATTATTTTGATATAAGAAGAATATTTAAATTTAACATTAATCAAATTGAGACAATGTACTTTTAAGATTTAGTTATTTGTTTATCTTCTAACTTCAAAAATAAATCAGCTGAGACAAATTTTTCGGGAGTGTGTGTAATGTTTATAATTGAAATATTTTTTTTATTTAATTTATTAAATATAGTTTTGATACTAACTTTATCTAAATTTGAAGTTGCTTCATCTAACAAAAGGGTGTCAAAATCCTGAATTAAAACTCTAGTAAAAGATACTTTTTGTTGTTGGCCTGATGACAAGTTATTACCTCCATGACTAATTTCAAAATTAAGATCGATAACTTTTGAAGAATTTTCATAAAAATTTAACTCATTTAATAATTCGATAATTCGTGTGTCGTCTACGTCTTGAGAGTTTCCATATATTATATTCTCACGAAGCGATCCTTTAAATATCAAAGGATCTGGCCCAATATAAGCAATCTGATTTCCTGAAAAATATACCTCTCCACTATTAGTTGGAAGTATGTTTGCTAAAACACCTAAAATAGTGCTTTTCCCTGAACCGTTTTTACCAGTGATAACACTGTGTTTTTGTTTAGGAAATTTTATTGATAAATTATCTAAAATATTTTCATCTTTTTTCGTATAGCTAAAAGTTATATTTTTTAGTTCAAAAATATATTCATCGCTTAGTTTGTTCTTGTAGAAGCCCGAGGTTAAAACATTCGGCTCTTGTTTAAACTCTCTATTGATATCTTGAATTAAAACATCTGCTTCAAATATCTTTTGAATGCTCTGTGCGATTGGCGTAAGAATTTGAATAATTCTTATAAAGATTATAAGCAAGGCTACCTGGCTTCCAGAAATAGATTCAAATTTATATATTGAAAAATAAATACCTATAAATACCAAGCCAGCTGAAAGAGGAACCTGATAAAAGAAATGTTCGAAAAATATATTAAACAATCGAACTTTTGAAAATTTTTCAATCAAATTATTAGTTCTTTTAATTTCAAAGTCTTCTTTTTTATAAGTTTTAATTAAGAAAATATTATTTAATATTTTTTCAATAAAATCGCTAAGATCAATACCTGCTTTTAATCTTTCTGAATTTTTTCTTTGAATTAACCTCATGAAATTTCTTGGAAGCAGCAAAACAAGAATAGTTATCCCAAAGAAAAGAAATCCGGTGTTTCCATAAAATATGAAAATAACGATTAAAAAAATGACTAATTGGGTTCCTAAAGTTGAAAATATTAAATAAAAAATAAATAAATTAGATAAATCGTTATATGTATATAAAATATCAAAATTAGTTTTTCCGATGTCATGGTTAATAGGATTTCTAAAAATGCCATTAATTTTCCATTGTTTTAAATAATCAGTGATTTGAATAGAGAACAGGCTTTCATTGTATTTTAGAAACAAAACGCAAGAAGCCCTAGCTAGAGCAATGATAATTAAGAAGGTTGGTAGCTGACTTTCAGTAAATGTAATATCATAATTTAAAACATTGTATGACTGTTCGCCAGAAAAGATAAGACCAATAAATAATGCAATTAATAAGTCCATGATTGCGTTCATGGATCCTAAAATTATTAGAAAAAAGAATCTTATCTTCTTACTATTTATTGGAATATTTTTGTTAAATTCTAGAAAATTTTTAAAAATTAAAGAAAGCTTCATATATTTCCTATAAATTGGTCAAATTTGTCTTGATTATAAATATCTAAATATTTATTGTATTCAATTGATGAAAGAACTGAAAAATTATTTTTTAAATATTCTTTATGGTGAACTTTATCAGGTGAATTTATATATTCTGAAAGTCTGATCAGAAGTTCAAACTCAAGTTTTGGAATAAAAAAATTTTTCATAAACAAGTCATCACTGGATTTTGCATCAATTTTATTTTCAAAAATATCAATATAATATGACTTTTTAAATCTGAATATTTCGTTATCTTTAAGGCTTGATGAAATATCAATTCTTAAGATAAAGATATTAAACTTAAAAAAGTCAATATGATACCCATTTTCTTTATTTGATATATTTATTCTAAAAAAAATTTTCTTAGAAAATAAACCTTTAATTAATTCAACATCGTTTGATAAGAAATCAATATCATTTCTGAGGTATTTTTTATTTTTACTATGTTTGATGAGTAAACAGTTACTATGTTTGCGAATTTCATTTGTTAATGTCAAAAATAATTTTGTTTTTAATAAATTCATTTAATAACATATTAATAGTGAATAAAGATATTAAATTTAAGCAAGAAATTTTTGTTAATCTTAAGCTGATTTCATCTCAAAAGAGAAATCTAGTCCGTAAAATCAAACTTAAGGAACTGGAATCACTGAAGATTGCTGTAAATGATAATATAAAAATTTCAAACAGCATTTCTTTTAAACTATATCCAAAACTATTAACAATAATTGAATCACCAAAAATAGATGAAAAATTTTATGACAATCTTAACAAATTTAGTATCAAAATAATTGAAACTAAATATTATATTTTTTTGAGAGTTGATAATGTTTACTTTGTTCAGCTGAGAAATAATAACATTTCTTTTTTATTAAAGTTTTTTATTTATAACTTATTCTCTTACTTTAAAAATATTCTTTACTTACAAAAATATATACTTCCTAGTTTTTATACTTCAAAGTTACAAATAGCATATTTCAATGTCTTTCCCAGAACAAAACTTGATAAATATTTTCGTATAAAGAAAATTAATAAAAATGAATTTTTAGATCTTTCTATTGAAAGTCAGAGCTCATTTAACTTAAAGTGGAGAAAAGAGCATCTAAAAATAATTACGAACGATTTCACACATTTTAAACTAAATGAAATTTGGACTTATCTCAAAGAAATTGATACTTCCAAATTATTGATTAAAGAATTTTCTTTTTCTCAAAGACTCTTAGAGCCTATCAGTCATAATCACCATTTTTGGGGAAATGGAAACAATCTTCTTTTAAACAGCTACGTATATGGTTTTAGAAATGGTGTTATACCTTATAATAATTTAAATGATTTATATGTTGAAGGAATTAAAACTAGTGTTTACTCGAGCGACTACTATAAAAATTTACCAAAAATGACAATTGCCGAAGTTGAAAATTTAACAAAAAACTATCCTCTTGAAATCAAAAATGATATTTTGGTAAGTGGTAGACACAGGGCGTTAGCAATGTTGAAATGGCTTGAGGAACATGATGAATATATTCCTTTTTACGCGACCTATTAAATATTAGATAATTGAATAATATTCAGATTTTAAGAACTTAACATTTAATTTATTTCTCATGATTGCAAGTCTGTGATTTCCATCTAAAACATAATATGAACCAAACTTTTTGAAAATAGTTATCTTGTTTTCTTTTAACTTTTCTTGATCAAAATTTTCGTATAGTGACATAAATTTATCTAAACTGTGATCTTGTTGGTTTGAATTTTTAATATATTCTATATAATTGTTCTTCCAAAAAACTCTATCTAACAATAGTTTGTAATGAATTGTGTCTTCAAGCTTTAATTTCAAAACTTTTGTGTCCTGCCAGAATTTGTATAATTCAAAATATTTTAAATCGTTAATTGACTGTAAGTACTCAGAAGTTAAAATACTTTTACCATTTTTAGAATAAACAATTCTAAAATACAAATCATCTAGATACATTATTAAGATTATAACTATGAAAATTGCAATATGCTTATATGGAAGTGTAGGGTTTAAAGATAAGCTTGGAGGAAGCGAAGATGCCAACCTTGTGCCTTTGGATATCAACAAATTATATAATTCTTTAAATGAATCAATTCTAAGCCAAAATGATTGTGATATATTTATACATTCATGGAGTATTGAGAGAGAAAATGAAATCTTACAATTGTACAAACCAAAAGATTATATTATTGAAAAGCAAAAACTTTTCTCCAGGTCTACAAAAAGTAAAAAACAAGCTACTTTAAGTCGTTGGTATTCAGAGTTTAAATCAAATGAGCTTAAATCAAAATATGAAACTAAAAATGGATTTGATTACGATCTAGTTTTACACACTCGGTTTGACTTAAAATGGTTTAACAAATTTGACTTAAGTGCTATCGACAAAAATTATCTATATGTATCTCACTGGAATGAGAGCATCGGCGAAAACAAATTGGGTCCATATGATAAAAATAATGTTAACCAAAATTATGCATTTATGGACTTGTGGTTTTTATCAGGTTCAAAAATTATGGACAGATTTTCAAATATATATAAATTAAGAAATGTTTTACTACTATTAAATTATTTCAGGTACAACAGTCACAGATTTTCATATTTAGGTGCAAAGCTTCTTAATTTAAAAACAAAATTTATTTTTTTTAGAGGGTTTGATTATGAAATGTTTAGAAGGTATGAAAGAAAAGATTGGAGAAAAACTTAATTGTCTTCAAAAAGAAAATTTTCTATTACCCCTGTAAAATTATTTTTTTCTTTAGTAATTCCAACACTAGAGTTGTCAAACATAATGACTCCTACACCATCTATGTCGTAGTTTATAAAATTTGAGTCTGAGATATTTCCGATTAAAAACAAAGAAAATTCATTAGGCCATGAATTATCGAATCCAGCTCTACTAAATTCAAACCCGTTTTTTGAAGCATATACATTGGAGACATAGATGTTTTTACTACCAGTGATAGGCCTTGGAGATCCTAAGTGTATGCCTGTTCCTGAATTATTATCTACACTTATATCCCTGATAAGTAAGAATTCTGAAGCGTCTATATCGACTCCATCGCCATGTATATCTTTTATTAATCCATTTCCTGTTAAAGTCGAATTTTTTGCAAATTTAAATAGTACACCTTCGTACTTTAGGTCATTGTTTTTTGTATATTCTGTACCAGAAATTATTCCATGTAATACGATATGAACGTTTTCAATTGGATTTTTTGGAGTTCCACTAATCCTTAAAACAGCTGCATCCCCAAGTAAGCATGTTTTACAGTAACTATCCCAATCTAATTTATCGTCTATTCTCAACTCGGTATTTTCTGAGATTATTAAAGTAGTGTTGCTTTGTATGTCAATTACGTTTGAAATATATAAGGCATCCTGAAGTATAATTTTTTTACCTTGATTTTTTAAAATACATTTATTTAAGTTTTCTGTACTTGTGCAAAACGCTGAATCCTTGAATGTTGAAATATTTTTATTAATTTGTAGATCATTTATTTGTAGAATTGCGTTTAAAAATTTGTCATTAATAAAGTTTTTCCTGTTTGATTTGATTTCCTGATTAAGGATTAATCTTTGCGGTACTTCAAAAATAATTTTTGCTAAGCCAATTTTTTCTCCAGTAAAATCAAGTAATAAACCACCTAAAACAAATGAAGTTAAAAGTAAAACAAAAATAATTATTACATTTATTTTTTTTCTCATTTTTAATTTTCTTTATTTGAAAGATCATAAAAATATAAAAATTCTTTATAATATAATTTTTGATTTTCCTGATTGTGATTATGAAGAGGAATCATCGATAAATATAAACTTGCAATTAATGCATAAAGTAATTTTTTGGAAATGTACTCAATCTCATTATCAAAAACTTCATAAAATAAGTCTTGAATTATTTTTCTATCAGTCGAAAACAATTTATAGAAATTTTTTTCTGATACATAAAGTTCAGAATCGATTAAATCATAATTTCCGAGTACACATTGACCAATCTTGGCTAGATCGTATCCCCAATGTCCATACAGTTCACCCATAGGATCAAAAACTTTTATACCCTCTCTGTTTGGTTCGTATATTATATTACTGAATACTAAATCACCATGAAATAGTGTTGATTCGTTCAAAATTTTTGAACGATTTAATAAATTTTCAAAGTATTCTAGAAACTCGTTCTCAGTATTGTTACACCTTTGTGCAGTTTTAAATATTACTTTTTTCCAAAATTCGTCAGTTTCAAAATTGTATGATGAACATTCTGATAAAAAATTTTTTAAATTATAAAATAATTTGTCCCACAAATTATTTGAGTTGTCATAATAAAGCAATAGCTCTCTAAGTGTAAATCCGGAAATTAATTCTATTTCTAGTTCAGCATTTGTAATATCTAAATTAATAACCTTTGGTATATCGGTTTTGCCAATTGGAAAATTGTCTAACCAAATACCTTCATTGATTACCTTTTGTGGGTTAGACTTCGAGTTTTTTATAACACTTTCATTTGTAAATTCAATGTTATTAAAACTTCTAGAAAGTGGAATATTTTTATTTTTTATATACTGTTCTATAGTTCCAAAATCAATAAACTGGGATCTTTTGTGTTTATATAATGAAATTTTTTGTTCAAAATTATAACTTTGAAGAATTGAAGAAAATTGGGTTTCGTTCCTTTCTGCAGTTTTAATTGATTCTTCTGATAATTTAAAATATAGATTTGGATTTGAGAAAGTGTAAACTCCTGATAATGCATAGTTAGTTGGTGGTTTTGTATTAGGTTTATCAAAAAAGTTTATGTCTTCGTCTACCATGCACCATCTTGAATAGTCATCTACTTCCATTACACTTACTGAATCAAGATCTATATCAGTTATCTCAAAATCATATAAAGCATCGCTCAAAACTATTGTTATACTATCTTCCGTTCCATCTAGTCCTGAATATACGGATGTTGCTGGACCTTGAGTAAGGTTTTGTAAAACTGGTATTACTTTTGTTTCATTTAATTCATAAAAATCAAAAATTTCCTCATATAATTGTCTAAATTCGTTTACAACAACAACAATTTCATCAAAATAATTGTAATATTTTTCAATTGTATGAAGAAGCAGAGGTTTGTTTCTGTATGGCAATAATGATTTAGGAAAATGCTTGCCTAGTTCAAAAAATCTAGTTGAAGCACCTGCAGAAGGAATAATCAATTTATTCATCTAAAAACTCTTTTAAATTAATTCCCTTATCATCAACATAAAAATCTGCATAAGGTTTACCAAAAATCAACTCATTGTAATTGACGGAGTATTTTGATAACCATGAAATTGTAATTTCCTCCACATCTTCTTTTATTTTTTCAAGATCGCCATCATGAGTCAACATTCTTCTTGCGGTAAAAATTAAAATTTTATTTCCGTCATCATAAAGTTTGTTTATTTTTTCAATCATTTGGTAATTTGGCTTGGCCTGTATATATTTCTTATAAGTATCTTTATATTCGTGATTTGGAAAACATATTGTGTCATCAAGGTCAAAGCAATAAATTTTCATAAACCCATACTAATTGAAATTAATATATTAAAAATAAAGATTATACAGATATCAAAATTAAAGATTTTCAGTACAAATAAATTAAAATTTTAATAAAAAAAATAATTAAATATATTTATTTACCCTATTAACTGAAATATTTTTAATCTATTTGTTTGTTGTATTTAATTAAGTTGTATTGGGAAAAGTAATACATTGGAATTAAAACCTGTATAACAGTTCGTTGACAGGATGATGATTTTGCATAGTCTCTACAAATAGATTCATTATTAGTATGAGTGCCGAAAAAATTATCAAGAAAGAAGTAAATTTGATCAGTAATTAAGTTATCTAATCCACTAAATAATTGCGGCGTTTGTACAAGTGAAATAAATATCCAAATAAAAAGCATTGCTACAGTTTTTACATTATAAAAATCTTTTAATATGTTAAAAATTATTATGACCACAAAAATTAGTGGGGTAATACTCCAAATACCACTTGGGTTAAACATATTTAATATAGTCATATGATCTCCGATGAGATACAAAAGCAAACCAACCAACAGAACAAAAATTATTTGTAAAGTTCTATAGATATAAACATTTTCTAACTTATAAATCAGCAAATAATAAGTGACAAAAAACACAAATTGATAAATCAATATTGATATAAATGACTCGGGAACTTGGCCTATCCCTCGTGTATTAGTACTAATATTACTAAATATTTCAACCCAGGTAATGGACAAAATTATATTACCTATAAAAATATTTTTAAAGACTGTTTGATTCTCATATAAATTGTCTTTGCAAAAAAAGAAAGAAAATAATAAGAACAACATTAAGGCCTCATAGCGCAATATAAAGAACACAGACAACGCAATAACATAAACGACTGAATTAAATTCATTTTTTTGAGATTGATAAAGCAAAATAAAAGTTAACAAAAGGCCAAATAAAATGTGAACATTTAAATAAAAAAATTGAAAAATGAGTACTGGGGTCAAAATTAACATGAATCTAAAAACTCTATTAAGAATATTATTTGATATAAAAAAATTGCACTGTTTTAAATATGAATTAAGGGACAAAATACCAAATAAATTGATTAATCCAGGAATATATGAAATATTTGTGATGTTAATAATATCGAAATATCCACTTAAAATTATTAAGGGGATTGACCTGAAATCAAGGAGTAAAGAAAATTGATTTACTCTTGAATCCAAACCTTCTGTGAGAAAATAAGCAAGAGAGTCATTTGTCGTTGTATTAAACTCAAAATATTGAACAACAAAAAATAGTATTGAAGAAGCAATAAAGACTTTCAAATATTCAAGATAGATTTTTGACTTATATTTAAACAGGATTAAAAATGTCAAAATTAAATATAGAAAAAATTGTACATTTAAGAAAGAATTATTGAAAAGCAAATACATAATCCAACTGATCAACACAAGTGCAAGCACTCCAACAAAAATATGATTTATTGTAAAAGTAGGTTCTTTTTTCTTTTTACGGTCAGAAGCTGCTGCTATACCAAATCCAAGACTATAAATAGTCAGAGCTTTTGCTGTTAGGAAAAAATATTCAATCATCATAATTTAAAAAATATAGTGTGTTCTCATTAGATTTAAAAAGCGTAATAAATTTGTCGGATGAAGTAGGTTCCTCAACAACTACTCTCAATCGTTCTGTATTAATGTTATTTCTTGAGTTATATCTTTGTTCATAATTAGGTTGGTTGATTAAAGTTTCAATTTGATATTCAATAAAAATCTGAATATCAGAACTTATTTCAATATCGGCCACTAAATTAGGGTTATATATCAAATTAGCTTTTGATATGCCCCCTAGTTTTTCTTCATCAATAAAACCATTGTGGTAGATAGTCTTATTATCAAATATAGATTGTAACTCTCTATAAGGTTGGACTGATGATAAGTAGTTAGAGTTTGCAAAATTTATACCTTTATAAAAATTATCTATCCCAGTAGAAATAAAAAAAACAAATAAGATTAGAAATATAATTAAGAGATCTTTTCTAATGAAGAAATAAAGAATTAAATTTATCAAAATAAAAAATATTATTAACGGTGCGAAAACTTTGAGAATTAAAAATGTTTTTGAATCATTGTTTTCTTCTACAACCAGCGTTAAATCAGTAACCTTATTCAGCTCGATATTCTGATCATAATTTGCTCCAACAACTTTTCCTGTACATTCAGGTAAAGTTCCGTCAAATTCTTTTATCAAGTCAAGATGGGTTAATGATTTGAATTTAATTTGGTTGTATCTGGTAATTAATAAACTTTCTTCAATAGAAAAGGGACAATTTCCATTGTATGTAGGCAAATTTTCAGATGACAATGCATCTAAATTGCTTTGAAATTTTGTCTCAATAAAGATAATAGAAAAAATAGCATAGGTCATCGCTATAGAAAAATATAGTGCAGACTTTTTCAAAATATCCATATTGTTTCTTTAATCTTAATTTTAAGATATTTAAATTTCATCAAATTATATTAAACATCAGACATGCACTGCTTTATAAGAGCTTTAAAATATTACGAGATAATAAAAAGTTAATTATTTTTATTTAAGTACAATTCTTCAAAGTATATAAATTCCTTAAAAATGGATAATTTCAAAATTGTATTATTTTCAGAGTTACCAATTCCATTTGCAATAAATATTTTATTTTCTTTTATAAGGCAAAATGTTTCTTGTCCATTTGCTCCATAATCACCAGAAATAATAATTAAATTTTTATTACTGAAATCATTTATCCAGCCTACAGAATTATAAGGCAAGTCTTCAGTTAAAAAAGCATATGAATTTGGTTCAATTTCACCTTTAGTTTCTTTAAGCCAAAAAATTTGATGTGACAGAAGAAGAATGTTTTCAGCACTAGTTTCTTCAATAGCAGTATTAATAGCACTAATCTGTTTTGATGTTGGCAACCAAGTTGGATTTGAAAAATTTGCAGCAATAATTAAAACGTCATAATATTCTTGAATAAATATATCTTCTTTAAATATCTTAAAATAATTATCAATACCTTTTTTTTCTACTTCGTGATTTCCTAAAGCGATTAAATAAGTTTTAAAGTTAGAATCAATAAAATTTTTAACTTTTCTAAAAGAAGTTTCATCGTTACTTCTTACAAAATCACCAGTCAAAGCAATCGATGAAAAATTAGCATCTTTATTTTCCTCCAAATATTTCGTCAGATAACTTGGAAAAAAATTCGAATTGGAAGAAGTATCTCCATAGGCATGACCTATAATAAAAAGCTCCTCTTCGCTTTGTAAATTTTTATCTAATGTCTTATTTGAATTTAATTTACAAGCTGGAATATTCAAAAATAGACTGTCAAAATTTGGTGCTATATCTTTATTTACAGTAGTAGTTGTAGCGTAAGCATCTAGAACACAATATCCCAAATAGTCTTTATTGTTTTCTAGAATTTCTGAATATTCATTAATTTCGTAAAAACCGATAGAGTTGCATTGTTTATCAAAAATTTCATATAACGGCTCTGGGTTGTTGTTAAGAAAACTAAAATTTTTAAAGAGTTGGACCGAAAATAAAACAAAAATTGATAAGGTAATCAAAAGTATGAATTTATTGCTTTTGTTCTTTTTGAGAGCTCTTAGTACTTTTCTCATAGCTGTGTGAAACTTAGTTTTCATTAAAAATTTCAAAAAAGTTTAAAAAACTTATCCTGCTTTCATTTAATATGATCATTTCTCCGTAAGCAAAAACGTAATACTTAGCTGTTACAACATTTAAAAATAATATGAATATATTTAAAAACAAAAACTTATCCAGTTTTAATTTTTCAGCCACAAAAACTAAACCCAGAAACATAAAGCTTACAAAGCGAGTGGTATCACCTCCAAGCATGAACTGTAAAGAGATGCCTACAATTAACAAAATAATAGGATACGAATTTTTAAAATCTCTAAGAATATATAAGATAACAATAATCCATAAAAATTTTATAGATGAAAAGTATCCAGTAAATAAATAGGGTTTCGATTGATTAAACCAGTGCATTATGTCACTTTGGAGTGGAACTAAATAATGATTTAAATCGTAATCTCCAGTATTCAAAAGTAAATACATTGGTAAATAAAATAAGCATGAAAGAATAATTTTAATTTTAGAAATATTTTTAATTGCTAAAAAAAATAGAGCTGTAAAAATCGCAGTTTCTTTTGTAAGCAGCGCTAAAAAAAAGTATATATATGGAGCGTTAGTTTTTTCTTTGTTGATAAATGCTAATAACAACAAAAAGTAGCAGAGGATATCAGGATAAGACCCAAAATTATAATGAAACTGTACAACCATTGTTGCTGATAAAGATGCACATAATAAATACGTAATTACTCTGCTTTGAAATTTCAAAATGTGCTTATATAAGATATTTAAAAAACAGTAAGTAACAATTATGTTTATTGTCTGTAAATTTATTTTAATCAAATAGCCTATTAGTGGCAGAAGCACTCTTTGAGGCTGCAAGATATCTTGAGTGTTTGGAAATATTTCAGAATAAGCTTGCATAGACAACCCTAAGGAGTGTGCATTAAGCGTTACAGATCTATTGATGAAAATTGAAAAAATAAATAATAATAAAATGAGAATCTCATCGAGTAAATTAAATTTAAAATTTTTAATCATTACTTTAAATATAATAAAAAACTACAAAATTTTGATTCATATAGTCGGATAGGTTTTTGCAATGCCTACTTCATACTTTGAAAATGCAACTGGATTAGTAAAAAAATATTTACTAACGTCTTCAATTTTTGATGAAAGAAGTTTAAATTCGACAATTATATTATTTATTGAGTATTCTTTTGAAATTAGCGATCTGTTTTTAGGTGGTGTAAACTTAATTTTTTTATCAATAGTTACTCTAATTTTTTTATCTATTTCGTAATAATCTCGATGGTAATCAACGAATAAAGTTGGAATTAAATTGTAGCCTCTATATGTTTGATTTGGTATCTCCTTGAAATTTTGAAAATTTGTTTTATCAGAGATTTTTTCTTTTCCTTTTTTTGTATTTAATTTTATTTCTTTTGAAATATTTGTACTTATAGATGGATATTGTCTAAATCTATATTTAAATTTATCAACATCGTCCAATATAGATTTGTTATATAATTTAAAATCAATAGTGTCAAAATACAAGCTAACTATTCTTCTGTTTGGATGTAGACTTGAAAAAATATCGTCATAGAATTTATAAAAACTATTTAATTGTCTACTGTCTAATACAAACTTATACTCTTTTCTAAACTCTGGTTTTTTAGTTATCAAGATTAACCACAGAACCCTTTTGAATGTAAAGATCATTATCTAAATCACAATTAATTTTTCCAGTCGATAAATAGCTTGGGCCAAATTCTTGTTTTTTTCTGTATAAGGCAAAGCAATAGCTTGAGGAATCTATATTGGCTTCATTTATATCTAATGAGGAACTGTCTTTGATTGCTATGCCAATTTTAGTTTTAGAAATTAAAACATTGTCAATTTTGACTTCTGAAGTTTCTCCTATTGAAATGCCTTTGTCATCGCATCCTGCCAAAACAATAGATTCGATAAAATAGCTTCCTCCCGATAAATCTAGACAATCATTAAAGCTATCTTTAATTGTTATATTGCTCACATAAATATTTGAAAAATCAATATCTAAACCATCGGAAACAGAGCTTGAAATTGAAATTGAATCAATATTTCCTCTTGTATTAACAAGATTTACTGCATCTTCACAAACCTGATTTGACGCTTCTATCACAACGTTTTTAAATTCAACATTATAAAAAGTAAGACAACCAGTCAATAAATATTGATCATTTCTAATAATCTCAGGATTTAGTGATTCGCTAAATACTTTTATTTTCCAATTAACAAGCTCTCCAGGTCCCATAATTTTTGCTTTGCTTTTTCCGTCTAAAAGTTCAATATCTAGGGTTTTGCTTTCTGAATTAAGCGAGTAAGCTACATCTCCATATGTAATAAGTTTTACTTTAGGAGTAAGATTTATAACTTTATCAGAACTTATATTATCGTTTAAAAAGGAAGTTTTCGATTTTCCAAATATGAATAAAGAATCTGGATTAGTTGATGAAGTTATTGAGAAAATATCTAGAGAAGAGATATCTAATTTAAAAATCTCACAATTTGTTAAATCATAGTTACAAATGTCATATGTAGAATTATCGATATCCACAAAAGCAACTTCGACTTCTCTTTCAGGTAGTTTTAAAGTTTTTAAAAGATTGGGATCAGAGTAATAATTTATACCATTTTGCATATTTGATCTTGAATCTTCAGATATGTTTTTAAGAAAACGTCTAAATTTATCGTTAAAGTACTTTATTTCTTCAGATGTAAGTTCAACACCTTTTTGTTCAAGAGATTGCTTAAATAGCTCTTCGTCTACATTCAACTCATTAAGAAGCTCTTCTGCTGCAATACTTAAATCTTCTAAATTTTCATAATCAGGTCTTATCACTACTTCAGGTTTTGTGCCTGCAATCTCCCATAGAAAAAATGAATTTCCATCGTAATAAATTGGATAGAATTGATTTTCAATTTTGTTAAAGTAAAACTTTCTTTGATGATTTGTAATTGCATGAATGGATTCAAGAGCCATCAAAGCCGCATCAAATTTATAAATTAAATTTGGATCTGGACCTAAAAAATTGTAGTTTAGTTGCGTCCATGGCTTGTTAGAAGAAAAGATAGCTTTATTATAAAGCTCCAAAGCTTCTAAAGTTATTTTTTGATTGTTTTGACTTTTTCGACTCCAGTATTTGTTAAGAACTTTTGCGGGCATAAAATATCTTTTATCGGGTTCATCGAAATTGTTTTCTATAATTGTTGTCCATCTCAGAGATTCATCAGTTTCAATTAATGGGCCTTCCCGAAATCCGTAATACTCAATCATTTCTTTTGAAAACTTTTCTTGAAAAATCATTTTTCTTCTATGTATTTGTTTTCCATTAAAATCATCCATGAATACATCTACCAGGCTTGTTCGAGGACTTAAAAATCCAATCGTTTCTAAAAGGGTTGTAACATATACTTCGTTTTCATAGTTTCTTGAAATTGGTGCAAATAATTTAAATTTAGTAATTCCATCAATATTCCCATTTAAAAGCTTTACATCCAAAGAAGTCATTCCATTTTTTTTATTTATGTGATCTGTCCAATCACCTGAAAGCCTTATTTCTATTTCAAATAAGCACTTAAAATTGAGATTTTTATTTTCATTTTTTACATGGACGATTAAATTGCCATTAAATTTTTCTTTATATTCGGGATTTATTACTCTATCTCCGCTTGAAATTATTTTAAAAACGTTTGTATTCCAACCTAGATCATCGTAAATGTCAATTTCTAATTGAGTTAAATCAAAATACTCAAACTTGTTATTATCAAAATAGTTTAAACCGTTGCAAAATGGTTGAATTTCGTCTTCAAAATTTTTGACTACAGTTTCCTCTAAACTTTCTTTAGCTAGGGAGGTCGAAAAGAGCTGAGCTCCATAAATAAACAGAAAAACTAATAGTAAAAAAAATAAAATTGAAAAAATTTTTACTAAATATTTATTCCGCAATATCAATTGATTTAGAAATAATTTTGTCATCTAGAAATATTTTTTCAAGCTCACTAATCCTTGCTTTATTTTGTGTTGAAAAGATATACATGTATTCTCCATCGTAAGAAGAGTGGGTTAATTCTTTGCAGTTTATTGCCTCACTATTTTCTTCCTTGGTATGTATTTTAAGAATATGTTTTGACTCATCTGAAAAAAAGAATTCATTAAAGTTGAGCTTTAATGCAATATATTTATAAGCTTCTATAAAAATTACAATTAGAGTTATAAAAATAACAAAGTTAAGTGCTAGGTTTCCATCGACTTTAATAACAATACCTAAAGTTATCAATATAAAATACACTACTAGTTCAGATGGATTTTTGACAGGGGTTCTAAACCTTACAATAGAGAGTGCTCCAACCATTCCAAGCGACAGTGCAATGTTATTTGATATTACAGATGTTATTAAATATCCAGTCAAAGGCAATAATGAAAAAACCAAAAACTGGCTAAAGTTTTTGATCCATTTTTGATCACTAACTACAGACATTAGAAATCTAATGTAAATACCCAATACACTACATAAGAAAAATGTCTTAAAGATATCTGCTAGAAATTCAAAATTTACGTCAAAAAGAATAGTTGTCATTATATGATTATATAATCTTGTAGCGTCTTAAAACACTTATTAAAAAAATATATTATTACTAAAAAAACAATTGCAGCAGAGAGAGCTTGGGTTACGGTCACTTCTGGTGGAATGTGGATAATTGTGTAAATTATTGGAATTAAAATACCTAATATTATTCGAATTACTTTTATTCTTTTTTCTTGCATATAGAAATAGTATATTTCATCTTATAAATTCATAAGATTTCTAAATAAATTTGTATAATTGTGCGGTAATGAAAACAAAATATAAAAATTTATTACTTATACTTTTAATTTCTTTTCAAAATTTATTTTTTTTCTTCATAACTTATTTAAATTACGACAGCACGAGAGGTACAGATTTTAATAGGTATGGAAAATATTTAGACTATTTTGTTAAGAGCGATATTCAAAAAGTAGGTTTGGAGTCAGGAATAGGCTATTTCTATTTCATCAGTAAATTTTTTGAGATATTAAGCAAACCGATATTAATTTCAAGCACTTATGTTGAACCAATCTACTCCCTTAGCATTCAATTAGGAAATTTTTTATTACTCATAATTGGGTTAATAGGAATTTATTATTTATTCAACTATTTACAGGTTGATAAAACTCTAAATTTGGCCTGCTTAAGTTTTCTTTCAGTCTTTCCGCCAATATTAGGTGCTAGGTTAATTTTAAAACCAGAAATTTTAGTGATTGCATTTTTACCTTGGTTGATTCTATTTTATTATAAATTTTTTGAAACTAATAAAATAGTTTTCTTAGTATTCAGTACACCTTTAGTGCTGTCTTTAATTGTTTTAAAATCTAGCATAACCTTTATGATTGGTCTTTGCCTTTTAACTTTATTTGGAAAACAAATATTCACTAAAAAATTTCTATTGTTCAACATATTTTTGATTCCATTGTTAATTCTTTTAATTAATGAAAATTTTAATGTAAATGGAAATTATCTTTGGGAACATGTGATTAATGAAAGTTATTTGAACAGTGCAAGTTTAAGTTATGTATTTTCTTTTAGTTTTAGTGAGATTTACAACAATCCTTTTCGAAATAATTTAAGTAGCTCTTTGTCATCAATTATTTTTGCAGATACTTTTAATGATTACTGGCAGAGATACTGGTATCACAAAGATGGTTGGTCAGGGGGAAATTTCCCAGGTAATTTATTTCATATAAGAATCTCTATTTTGCTTTCAATGTCTTTTTACTTTTTAACAGCTTATTTTCTTATAAATGAGAGAGATAAAAAAATGAGAGCTATTGGAGCATTAGGCTTTATAGGAATTTTTGCTTTAATAATAAATGCTCTTAACTTGTTACCAATGTTTACACAAAATTTTAATCCTTCAAAAGGTGATCCTATGAAAACACATTTATTTAGTTTTTTAATTATTTTTTCTTTTTATTACTTTTTAACAAAATTTAAAGCACTTAAAAACTTAAACATTTATTTGATAATATTTATATTTTTTAATGCATATATTTTTACGATTATTAATCCTATAGAAAATGATAGATATAAAGAAACCTATTATTTAAATAAATTACATGTAGCTAGCCCCTGTTTAATTAACAATTATGTGAACAGCTACATTAATTTTAGTGATAATTGGTGTACTGAAGAGGAGGTAGCAAAATCAATTTGCAAGGGATCTTTTGATGAAAGTTTGTTGCCTTCTGAAAAAGATGGATATCTTATATATGAAAATGATCCATTATTTAAAGATCGAAGTTTAACTAATGGAATTAGCACAATAACAGTAGGAAACTTTTATGAATGTATCAATTATGTAATTGGTGGTCATTACATTTTAAGTTCCAATATTTTCTTAAATAGTTATGTTAATGAACAAAGCCTGATTTTGAATAAAATCATGTTGTTATTCAGCTTTTTATCAATTTTTGTTTATTTAGTAATCAACACTTTCAAAAGTGAGCGTGCCTTAATTTAGTCATCGTTTTGGTCACTGTTTTCACAATAGTAGTGGAAAAGCCTTGTGGCCAGAGGCAGAATCGAACTGCCGACCCCTTGTTTTTCAGGTAAGGGCTAACCATTTGACCTGAGCTAAGTATAACTTATTTAGTTTGATTTTACGCTCGTTGTAAACAGGCTCTATATCGCAGTGAGCGGTAAATACAGCAGACTTTCATACTGAGCAGGTCATAGTTTGGTCATAGTTTTAGTAAGCTAAAAGAAGAGGGAGAATTATGAAGCGTGGTGAAATATTTATACTCGACGGAGAAGAACTATCAAGTATACAACAGTCCTTATTTGATCTTGAGAGTATATTTCAAGAAATTGTTGAGAAACATCCACAGCTTCTAAATTCAATTACAAATAGTCCATACTCCCCAGTCTTAATAAAAAGAGAGTCCGGTATTGCAGATAAGAATAGTGCTGGTAGTCGTTGGTCTATTGATCATCTCTTTGTCGACACCGATGGTGTTCCAATTCTTGTTGAAATAAAAAGAGCTCAAGATACAAGATTAAGAAGAGAAGTTATTGGACAAATTATTGAATATGCATCTCACGCAGATCACTCTTGGACCAAGGAGTCTTTATTGGAAGATATCAATACAACTTGCGAAGAACTTAACCTTAACAAAGAAGAGCTTAAGAATATTCTCTATACAACTTACAAAGAAGATGATTTTTGGGATGTTGTAAAAAATAATTTAAATACTCAAAATATGCGGTTAGTTTTGGTTGCTGATGATATAAGTGGGGAGCTGGAAGCAAGCTTAGAGTGGTTAAATGAGCTTTCTCCAATTGAATTTATTGGATTGGAAATAAAAAAGTTTGATTTAGAAGGAAAAACAGTACTAATACCAAGAACTATCGGTAAGACAAATGCTCAAAAGCTAATTAAATCTAAATGGACGGAAATTGAATATCAAAGAGCGCTCGGAGATGAAACAAAAATAGAACTTCTAAACGAAATTGAACTTTGGGCTACTTCCTTAGGAATTTCTGTTGAACTAAACGATTCTAAAAAAGGTGGCAAAGCATTCAGACTCAACGGAAATACTCTCTTTTCTATTTTTACTGATGGTGTAATTCAGTTTCGTATGGGTTTTTTAAACAACAAAATATTTAACAATAATAAAGTACAAATAGATAATTTTATAAATGAAGTTTGTACTAATTTTGGTGAAAACTCTTTTACAGCAAATAAAGGATTTGGAAATATCTTGCTAGACGATATTCAAGAATCTAATAAAAATAACTTTTTCAACCTTATAAAAAATCATCTATTAATTTAATAGAAAAATTTTTCTTTCAAAAAAAATGGTCATAGAAATGGTCATATTTTTTTCTTGTTTGTCTGTGAAGAGCAATAGAGCCTATATTTATTGTGGCCAGAGGCAGAATCGAACTGCCGACCCCTTGTTTTTCAGATAAGGGCAAACCTTGTGACCTTGTATCAGTTTAGCTTATTCTGTTTAATTATACGCTCGTTATGTAGAGGCTCTATATCGC
>Ga0255759_10000581_pt1 | contig 32926 bp, 60 predicted proteins | sample 101ome_20_FD_179959 | JGI IMG/M metagenome (GOLD analysis project Ga0255759, IMG submission 179959) | Coastal salt marsh microbial communities from the Groves Creek Marsh, Skidaway Island, Georgia - 101404AT metaG (version 2) | ecosystem: Environmental > Aquatic > Marine > Intertidal zone >...
ATTTCGTTTTCATTGGCTACAGAATAGTCTAGCGTATATGAAGTTGTTGCACTTGTTGTAAAGTGCTGAACTGCAAAGCTAGTGTAGCTTAAAGCTGGTTGATTACCAATAAAAGGCATTAATTAAATCTCCTTAACTACTAATATCATCTACTGTTGATACCCAAACATCTAATGATGAAGCTGTGTCTGAAACAACTTTTAATGCGTCATTGTTTTGAACAACAAATTTAGCTCCGCCATCCAATACCTGTAATGCACTCCCAACTGGGATGGGTGCATTTTTTACAAGATAGATGTCATTAGAACCATCATTGATGTAGACAGAAGCATTAACTGCTGAAGTCGCAACATTAGCAACTGATATTCCTACAACTGTGTCATAAGAGTTAGCAGTAAATAATGTTGCAGCAGATGTTCCTACATCGTTGCTTGTGTATCTTCTAAAGTTTTGTGCCATGTTTACTCCTTACTATAATGCTATTGCCATTGCAATCGCAAATCCATTACTTGCCAAACTTGTTGCATCTACAGCAGCTAGTTGCCAAGATGAACCATTATAAACCTTTAATACATTTGATGTTGTATTGAAATATAAATCTCCTGCAGTTAGTGCATCCCCATCATTATCTACTGTAGGATCACTAGCTTTTGCACCTAAATAAGTATCATCAAAGTTGTCAGCAGCAGCTTCGGCTGCGGCTTGTGCGGTTTCGGCAGCAGTTTTAGCTGTTTCTGCATTAGTAGCACTTGTTGCAGCATTGGTCGCTGAAGTTGAGGCAGCGCTTGCTTGTGTTGTTGCAGTGGTAGCTGAACTAGCAGCAGATGTAGCACTGGTACTAGCATTTGTCTCAGATGTTGCAGCGTTAGTTGCACTTGTAGCGGCTGCAGTAGCCGATGTTGCAGCATTTGTTGCAGAGGTAGCTGCAGCAGTAGCTTGAGTAGCTGCTGATGTAGCTGATGTTGCTGCGTTTGTTTCTGAAGTGGCAGCGTTAGTTTCTGAAGTAGCAGCATTAGTAGCTGATGTACTTGCTGCACTAGCTTGAGTAGTAGCAGTTGTTGCAGATGTGGCTGCTGAAGTTGCAGAGTTAGCAGCGTTTGTGGCAGATGTTGCGGCAGCAGTTGCAGAGTTTGCTGCATTGGTTGCGCTAGTAGCTGCGGCTGTGGCACTGGTTGCTGCTGAAACAGCGTCTACCAATAATTCAAAATGATCTGTGTCAGTTAATAAATCTCCAACAACTGAATCTGCTACACAAATATATACGTTGTTAAGTTGAGCAGCAGTTGTTGATTTAACTATATCTCTAACATTATAAGCCTCTGTTGTAGTAGTGGCATCTGTACCTTGATATGTACCTAATTCTTGTGTTACTGAAATTTCTCCAGCACTATCAAATGCTAAAATTTTATTTGCTCTTTCTGTTGCACCTACAGTAAATTCTGTAGATGTCATTGTGTTTGTTCTTGAAAGTTTTATGGATCTATCTGTTGCTTCAGATACTTGTTGTGCAATCATAGTTGCACGATCCAGACCCTCTTCATTTGTCTCCGCAGGGAATGGATCATTAGCGATATAATCTATCGCTTGTGTTTGCGGGACATTCCTTCTTATAACAACTGTCTCACCTGTTACTGGTATATTACCAGCAGTAAAAGTTATGCTTCCACCCGAAGCATCACCTGCACCTGCTACTGTATAATGAGTTGTTAAAGTTTTAGTTGTCTCAGTTCCTGCTGCTGATCTTATAATTACTACTAAGTCTGTGTCCGCAAAAATTTTGAAGTTGTAGGCAAAGGTTGTGGTTGAGCCATTACCATTATGTGATGATTTTATTATCGTTGTAGATACTGTCATAAATTCTCTATATACTATTCCCCTAATTCATCAACAATCATATTATTGACATTTTTTATAATCAAAGCATTTTGAAGTGCTATCAAAGATAGACCATTTTGTACATCTCTTTTTGATGGTTGATATGTTGGATCAAAAGCCATCTTTGTTAGATTTCTAGTGGTATCAAATGTTGAACTTACTAAATTAATTGTTGGTATACCACTTAAAAAATTAGATGCTAAATCTGTATTTCTACCATAACTAAATGGAAGATCATCTAAAAAAGGATATAAAGCTGTATCTATTGCTCCCGGTATTAACGAGGACCAAGATGATCTTAAAAATCCTATCTTAGCTAAGTTTTCTGGTGATAATCTTTTTTCTAAATATTGTTTTTGATCTTTTCTTCCAAAAGAATTTATATAACTTTGAACTGCGTAGAATTGTACAGCTCCTACCATAGATGCCATAAATGCAGAATAAGTTTGAAAATCTTTACCTCTTGTTTCTGCAAGAACATATAATCTATTCATTAATTGTTTTGTATATGAACCTAATGTAAATGTTCTAAACTGAGTAAGTATTCTAGTATAGTCTGTAGTAAACCATCTATTCATTACACCTACATCATTTCTTTGAACAACTCTATCTATAAATCTTTGCATGCCTACACTATAATGCGATCTAGCTTCTGGTGTCCAATTATCTAAACCTATACCTTGATACTTACCATCTTTATAAACAGAATGTTTACTTATCTGATCTGCTATTTCATTAAACTCTTTTTCATTCCAACCAAAATATTTATATCTTACTTGATCTCCTTTTGATAATTTATCAAATACTTTTGTTGTTTTATGTTTCTTAATTAAATCATTTACATTGTTAGATATTTTTAATGCAAGTCCTCTACCTGCTATAATCTGAGAATACATAGTCATTGGATTTAAGAATGATATATCAGCAACAAATCTTTTAGCTTTTGCTGCATATAATTCTGTAGCATCTAATCTACTTCCTGTAGAATCTAAAGGTATGTCAAGTTCATTATCTAATCTTCCTACTGGTGAGTGCATAAATTTATCTAATCCAACTGGTACTCCTTGCGATCTAAGTTCTTCTAATATCTCATCATCAAACTTAACTTTACCTGCTCTTAATTTATTTAATATGTCTTTAAATCCGGGATTAGCTTGAAGAAATGTTTTTAATCCTACTTCGGAAACTGCTTGATAAAGTTCAGCACCTTGAGCAAAACCAACTTGACCAAATAATCTAAGAAAGTTGTAGTCTTGTGCAAGTCTTGCCATTCTTCTCATAAACCCATTTGGATCACCACCTTTTTCTAAAGGTGATTGCTTGCCAGTGAGTGATGAAACTATCACTTCTATATTTTCTACATCTCTGTAAATATTTTTATATTTAGGATTAGCCTCTCCTCTTTCTTTTACCTCTTTTAAAAAATCTACATATTCTTTATTGTTTTTAAAATTACCAAAACGAGCCATGGCTGCAGCACCTAAGACCTGTTGATTATATCTTTTTAACAATCTTGTAAGATTTCTTTCTGTTAAATCTTTTATAGATAAAGAATCTATTGTACCTGTTTTATTATTTTTTATATCTATTCTTGCATTAAGATCAAAAGGTAATCTTTTTTGTGCATTGGGATCAAGCGTGTTTCCTGTTCCTTTTTGTATTTTAGCTAAAATTATTTTTATTTGCTCTTCAGTTAAATCAAGACCCTCTAAAAATTCTCTTACAACAGCAATATTAGAACCTTGAAATGCTCTTGCTAAATCTGTTTCTTGACCATAATATCTTGAGTTACTTATCTTACCTACAATTCTTTTAATCATTCTTGTGAATAATTTATCACCTAAGTCAGCTTTTAAATCTCTTAAAGCATTTGCAAAAACTAGCTCTACTTGATCTATTCCATAATCATCTATAGCTCTCATAACTTTACTTGGTGAGTGAACATGAGGAATATAATTAGGAACTCTTCTTCCTGCTATTTCATCCCAACCCTCTCTTCCTGTTTGAGCAACAATATCTAAAGTGTCATCAAATGCTTTTGTAGCTAACTTCGATAAGTTTCTCATTTCAATAGTAACTTCATTTGACATATCAAATCTTTCTGGAAATTCTTTAAGGTCTGACATTAGAGCTTCAAATCTCTCTTCAATATCAAATTGACTTTTAAACGAAACATCTTTGTTAGCTTTTTTAAATGAACGCAAAGCTATCTCTCTATAATTATTATATTCATACATAGTTTGATATTGAGTTCTATTTTTCCAATCTATAGCTGTATCTCCTTTTGTATTACCAACAACAGGATCATTAACAAATGTTTCTCTAAATCTTCTAATAATAGGATCAGGTGATCTATTAAGTTGTGATGCAATATCAAATCTTAAATGTGTCTTTTTAAATTTTTCTTCCCAATAAGTTCCTACTCCCGGTTCGTTTCTAACATCATCTACTACTTTAGGATTCATAGAGTTAGCTTCTTTAGTTAAAATCATTCTTTTATTTTTAATTTTTTTAGGGTCTATTTCTAAATTATTTTTTTGTGCAAACTCTTGTATCTCTTGTAATTCTAAAGTTTGTTTATATTTTTCTGCAGCTTCATCTAATTTTTTATATGACTTAACAATTTCTTTTGGTGTTGCATTTGTTTTAGCATTAACTCTGCCAAACCAACCAGCAGGAGAACCTAAAGTAAATCCAGCAAGTGAAGCGTAAGCTATATCAATAGGATTTTTATATTTATCTAAACCAACTAAACCAGCTTCAATAGCCATGTTTTCACCACCAACTATAAGACCAAACTTTAATGCTCTTTTTAATCTCATAATTTTTGATGGCACTGTTGCATAAGCTCCATAACCACCAAAAGGAATAGTTGCTACAGACAAAGCAATAGCTGCGGGATCGGCAACAGCAGCTACCATCCTTGCACCAAAACCTCTCCATCCAAGTTTTGATATTTCTGCTTCTGTTTCTAATCTTTCTTTTACTTGTTTTTCTATGTCATAAAAATGCTCTTCACTTCTAGCATCAAAGAAAGCATCCTTCATATAGTCTGGGTATTGATCTATACTATCAACCATTTCTTTTGTTGGTACAAAATCAAAATCTATTGCGTAGCCATCTTCTTTACCAAAATTATTAATACCACTTACAAATAAATTATCTATTTCAAATGATTTAGCTAACGCCTCGCTCCAAGTAAACTTAGATTCTAATTCACCTCTTTGTTTTCTTGCAAAGTAATCTACATCTGTAGGAATAGTTTGTGCAGGATTTGATAATCCCATTTTATCTACAGTAAATTCTATTTTATCAGATTTTTCTTTTAAAGGATTTACCTCGATGTTTAAATTTTCACTTGACATTATGGTATCATCTCTGAAATTATATCAAACTCTTGTTTCTGTTTTTGTATTCTATTGTATTTATCTACAAATTCTTCGTATCTTACATCTTTCATTAAAGGATATATCTTTTCAACAATATCTTTGTAAGTCATTCTAGCTTTATCGTAACTACCTTCATCAAAATCGCTAGTTGGATCAACAATATCTATTGATATAGGTACACCTGTATTCTTATCTCTTAAAACAAAACCTTGATTACTTGTTAAAGAACCAGCATTAAAATAAACTGGTACAATATCTTCTAACTCGTGTTGTTCTTTGTTTATTCTACCGCTATCATACAAATCTTTTATATATAGTTTGACAGCTTGATCGTGATATTCTGGATAAATATTATTTTTAGGAACTAATTGTTTAAAATCATCAACTCTATAATTTTCTTCAATATAATTTTTAGCAAATTCTAAAGCTGTTTTTTCTGAACCAGTTGCAATCATTACATTATTTGCAACATTTTTCATAATAATAGTTGCATACGCTTCATTTTCAAACTCAAGTCCAAATTCAAAAGGAGTAACACCGGGAAAATCTAACTCATTAACTTTATCAGTAACTGCTTTACCATCTGCTTTTAACAATTTGAATTTATCAGGATTATTTTTATATTGTAATTCATTATTAAATGCTTGTTCAAATGTTTGTTTCATTGTGTTCATAGCAAAATCTAATCTTTGATAAGTCGCTAAATCATCTTTACCTAAACTGTAAACAGAAGTTAAAGATTGTAGAGCATTTTGATTTTTAAATGTTTGATATAATTGTAAACCCATCTTTGTAGCATTTGGGTTTGTAGTATCTGTAATATTCCCACCAGCATCTAAAGTTTCTAAATATAAAGGAACTTTAGTATTATTTTTATTAGCAAGTTCTATAATTTGTGCAGTTGAATAAATTAATTCACCATTCGCATCTGTTGCTAAAGCATATCTATTTGCAGTTTCTTCTAAATTTTTTTGAGTTACTTTTTTATCTCCTGTTAATTTAAGACCAGCACCAACCGCAACAGATCCTTGACCATTTTCAAAGATAGTGTCTAATGTTTTAATATCTGTCGCATCATCAAAACCTTTATAAACTTCATTTAATAATTTTGTTCTTTCTTCTGAATCTAAAAAAGGAGAGTCTTTTACATTCTTTAACATTTGCATAGCAGCAACATATTGTTCATTTTTTATAAGATTATTTACATCAGATATAAAATAAGATTGTTTTACTTTGTCTACATTTTCTTGTCTTGATATATCTGATAAACCAATATCGTTTGCATAACTAATCTCATTATTAATTGCTTGATTTAATATTATTTTTTTTCCTTCTGGATCGGCAAATAAATATTCATTTGCTAAAACATTTTGGTCATTATCGTGAGTAATTTTCATATCTAATTCAAGTGCATTTCTTGAATTATTTTTTATAGCTGATATTTTTTTAGGTAAATTAATATCAACATTATTTTGCAATAAACTTTTTATTCTAGCATTATCTGTAGTTCCTAATTTAGTATTTAATATTGTTTTAAATTTTTCATTAAATATTGATAATGCCTCCTCTTCATTTGAATTGTTTTCTAAATCTGCAACAATACTATCTGCTTCATTAAAAACTTCTAATGATTTTTTCTTTGCTTCTGTTTTTTCTCTTATATCTCTTTGTTTTAAATAATATTTATTAACTTGAGCTAAAGCAGGTTGTAAAGCTGTAAGAGGTGAATCTTTCATACTAGCTTGTAAATTAGTTTGAATACCTGATGGTCTAGTAGTCATTTCTGCTGTAGCTGTGAATGTAGGAATCTTAGGCATTTGTGTTTCCTCCACCATAAGGATTACCAAAATTAGTTAGTAAACTTGTACCAGCGCTTGCAATATATCCTAATGCTTGCATCCTTGATCTACTTCTTGCCATAGTGCCTTTTATTCTAGCAAAGTTTGCTTCTTCAATTTTTCTTGCTTGTTCAACTTTTGAATTATAATCAATTACATTTCTTTGAATTTCCGCTTCTTCAGCATTACTTCTCAATATTTTTAAAGCAGTACCAGAAAGCTCTGCGCCTGATTTTAATATTCTTGTTTTTACTGAGCTTTGTAAAGTAGCAAACTTTCTATCAAATTGAGCAATATCATAAGCAGTTTTTTGTTTTATTCTTTCAGCTTCTTGTTCTAATACAACAGCATTTCTATCAAATACTTTTTGATTAAATTTTCCTATTTCAGTAGCGTTTTTTGCTTGAATTAAAGAAGTTCCTGCTACTATAAAAGGTGTTGCTGCTCCCATTAGAATATCCTCGCATATCTGTATTGGTCTGAACCATCAAAACCAAACTTTCTCATTAAACCTTCGTTCTTCAAACCTAACCACTCTGCAAATCTTTGACCTTGTACAAAGTCTTTTCTGATTGAAGTTTGAACTCTTACAATATTATTTTCTTTAGCAACTCTTGCAAAATCTTTTTTAATTGCTTTTGCTACACCTAATGGATACTTCCACATGTCGCTTGTTGCTATAACCCAACCTTCTGCTACTTGACCCCATATCATTTTCATACCTGCAGCAAAGATAGGTTTATTGTCTGCTAAACCAGTAAATGCTAAATGATCTTGTTCTAAGTTTTTAGCATTACCTTCTATATTAATATAATTTTTATCTGCCTCTAATACCTTATGGTTCATTTGTTGAGATAAAATAAATTGTCCATGTTGTGCAGTATATGGCACTATATGTAGTATGTTATCCATCATTTGTTACTAACCTTGGGTATACCGATAAAACAGTTAAAGGTAAAGGTTGAGTTTGCCTTACCACTATAAAACCATCTGTATCGTAGTTTCCTCTAAATTCAACTTCTTTATCACCTGTGAATGGTTCAATACCTTCGTTCATCGGATTGGCAGATGATCTGAAAGGTATTCTTTCCATATTATTTAAGTCTGGTCCTACCTCAACACCTACAGTTTCAAACAATCTAATAGTTATTTCGTATATTCTTTTTGTTTTACCTTGTGATGTTCCATTCTGTGAACCAGCATCTATTCTCATTGTTTGAAGTAAAGAGGTATAAGCTAAACCAATTTTTACTTTCTTAGCAGCTCTATCTAAACTTATTGCACCCGAACTAACAGTTTTATCTGGGTGTGTTGCGCCATCGGCTAATATAGAAACTGTTTGTCCTTCAAGGTGCGAAAGACCTGATAATGTTTCGACAACTTGATCTACTGTATCACCTGATGTATGTGCTGCTGCAGTAGTTAAGTTTTGACCTCTCGTACATCCTGTAAGATCATTTGATGATTTACCTGTGTAAGTTATGATCTCTTTATTTATTTTTATCTTACCCGAACTGTTAAAAGAACTTGCGTCTGTCAATGTGATTGTAGTTGCTGAATCTGTTATATCTCCATTGAGTGTTGTTGAAACACCATCGTAGTTTAGCTGGCTGTCTAAATAATTAAATGAAGTATTATCTGTTTCTGTAAAATCAAATGTATTAATAACTTCCACATATCTTTTAGTTGCGCCATTGATAGTTCTTTTTACAATTACATAAACTTCGTACTCATCTAAATCTGTAGGAATAACAGCAACACTTTCACAAACTGCATTACCGCTTCCAAATGATCCACCAAAGATATGTCTATGCCAAGCAACAACTTGTTGATCTCTTTGATATGTAACTGCAACTAACTCACCATCTTCTCTTACTGCATACACAATAGATAGTGGCTCTTCTTGATACGCCATTTGTGTAATACCACCTTTAGTAATATGTTCGGCAAGGATTGTAAGATCAGGTGCAACATAACCATCTACATCAAAGTTATATGCTAGTTCTCTTATTTTTCTTTTAGCTCTTTGTAAAAATAATGTTGCATTACCTACTGGTACAGCATCTACATTTGCTCCACCATAGTTTGATTGTTTTTTAATAATAATATTTGTTGGTGTGATTGCATCATTATCTCCACCCCCATAAACTGCAAACTCACCTCCTGCAGTTCCAATAATTAAAGTTCTAGTTGGTGAAAGAAATCTTATGGCATTAACTTGGTTTGATGCAATCGTATAAACAATAGCATCATCATCTGCAACAGTACCACCAATATTTGCATCCATGTTTTCATAATCACCAGACTTTGAAAAATAAATTGTTTGCGGATTGTTGAGTGTTGCTGCAAATACTAATCTTTGTTCAAAGAAGGTTACGCAAGACGCATGACCTGTGGTATCTGAAAATGCACCTAACGACCAATCAACAGATGAACTACTAGAACCCATATCTTTTAATACTTCAACTTCTACAACTGTACCACTTGTGTATCCTGTTATTTCTCCATAACCATCTCTAAATCTAACTAATCTTCCTACGTCTGTTGAAACAAATATACTTGTACTTGCTGTCATAGTTCTTCCAGTTCCTACTGTATGAGCTGACATACTGATTGTTGTAGTAGTTGTATTGGTATCTAGGTATGGACCATCAACAAAGTCTACTTCTGATAGTGTCCAAGCTGTATGACCTGTTCTTGATAGCTTTCTAGTTTTGTGACTAGGATGTGTAAGGTACATTACATCAGCAGATTGTGCGAACTTAATATCAAATAGTTCTGCAGTTAGATAAGGTGAAGATATTTCATAAGCTGATCCTCCAGATAATATTTGACCTTTATCTTTATAAAAACGAATGTACTGATTACCAAACTCAAGAATGTAAGTTTGTGTAGTTGAAAATTCAAAAGGAATTAATCTTGTTTTATTAGCACTTGTTTTAACTTCTGCAATGTATTGTGTGCCGGGTCTACGAGCTGCCGCACCATGAGGATAAACAACTATGTTCTCTAGTGTCTTGCAGCCTGCTGGATATTTAGATAAATCATTTCTTCCATCTAATCTAGGTGATAGCTCACCTGCTGTAAAATTTGTAAGTTGTGCAGCTACTCTAGCCATGTATTAGAACCTTGCGTTTATAAATGTACCAGCGTCTATAACATCTGCCATTCCATCTTCTTGAGTAGTATTATATCCTTCAGTTGAATCTACAAATCTAGCATCTTTTAATTTTTCTTGATACAAAGCAATCATATTTTGCTGTGTAGTATTGTTAGATGTGATAGCGTATGCTATATCTGCAGACAATGCTGCTGATAATGTTTCTCTTAACAGTTCGTCATATTGATTTGGGTCTGTAATTCTTGAGATATATAATATTTTCATAGAAGAATTATTTGATAATATGGATCTACCTTCTACTTTATGGTTTGAATCATAATCTAATATTCTAAGTAGTCTTAAACAATCACCCGGTAAATCATATTTAAAACTAAATCCCCATGCCGGAGTATCTGTTGATGATGATAGTTCTAATCTTTTTTGTAAACAATTCCAAGGATGTGATCTAAATACACTATCTCTTATTTGAGTATATCTAGCGTTACATAATCTAGCGTTTTTTGAATCTTCTGTTAAGGAAACAATAGTTGTAGCACCTAACTGATTTAATGCTCCATTACAAATATCAACTACTGATGCCATACTACTTCCTTATAATATACTTTCTTCTGATCTGTCTATCTTTTTCTAAAGCTAACATTTCAGCTTCTGTCTTACCTTCTTTGGTATTAAATCCATAATGATACTTAGGACCATACTTAAATCTATCTACCAAAACATATCTGTATACATAGTTCCCTTTTTTAAAATGTAATACAGTTTCTAAATCTTTTATCTGTTTCATACATTCTAGGGGAGTTCCACTCTCGCTTTCCTCCCCTAAAATTCTAGTTATTAGTCAATTACATATAACATTTGCAACTGAATAGTACCAGTACCATTAGCACCTGCTAATGTAACTGTAACTGGAACACCATCTTTGTCAGCATCTGTTACTGTATTTTTGCCTAAAGCAATCGTGTCTAACACTGCAACACTTTGAGCAGAAGTAGACGCAGCCGCAGCTTTATATTCGTCTACATCAGCACTTTCAGATGTACCATCTGCTTTAGTGTGTGCTGCGTAACCTACAGAAATAGTAGTCGATGATCCTAACGCATCATAAGCTACTGAGCCTGATAAAAGTCTCGCACCATTTGGTATGCTAAACATGTGAATTGTTGATTGTTCTGCACTCGCTTCGTACTCAGCAAAAGCTACTCTTACTCTACCAGCAAGTTCGTTTGCTTTTACTTTTTGAGAAGGTGTAGAATCAATCTTAGCTTGTTGTATTGAATCAGCCATAATTATATCCTCCTTCTATTACGCTTCGTGTGCTTGTATTTCAACTACCTTTTCTTCTTCCATTCTAGTAGCGCCAATGCTCATGCAGTAGTACACTTGAGTTGCATAAGATTTGTCAGCTCTTTCGTCAATACGAGCTTGAACATCTTTACCAACTGCTAATGTAATACCATCTTGTGCAAATGCGATACATGATCTTTTAGAAGATGCAATAGATAGTCTGTTTGATACTATAAAGTTAAAACCTAAGAACGAGTTAATTTCACCATTTGCTAATGCTTTAACAGTGTTGAAATCTGAACTTGTTACTTCAGTTGTACCTAATAGATCAGTGATTTGTCTTGGGGATACCACGATAAATCTAGCGATTGATGGATCTACGCTTGCTAAGTCGAACTTTTCTTTTGCAGTTCTTAACTTCGCAATAGTTAAACCATCAGTACCACTTTCTGTAATCTTCTGTGCAGAAGGTAATACAGTTGAAGTTGATCCTGTTTCGCCAGTAAATGCAGTTCCTGTAGCGGCACTGATTACCACGTCATCCATAGCTCTACCCATTGCCATAGCAGCAGCTTGAGCATAAGATGAAGTCGGGTCTATTAAGAGTCTTACTTTATCTTGTTGATCTATTAAATCCGCAAATTCGTAATCCGCAAGAGATACTCTTCTTCTAGCATGCGGAGTGTCGATCTGTGGAGTGTCAGAATGTCTGCTAGTTTTTAATACAGCAGTTACTTTCCCTACTTGGTCAAAGAAAGCATTTTTTCCAACAACAGATTCAAGACGAACTTTGTCTCTTAATAACGATCCCATTTGTTGAGATAGCATTTGAATGTTAGCAGAATACTGCTGTACAAATGCTGTAGTTACTTGTGATGACATATTAGTCTCCCATTGTTATTATTGATGTTAAACAATCAGAGAAGTTATCCGCCTACGCAGGCATCTCTTGGATTTTAAGTCTTTTAGACTAGAAGTCTATTCCTTCTTGCCAGTAAGGTTCTTACGAATTGTCTTACCTTTAATCCATTTATAATAAATTTCACAGATTGGCAAGGGGTCTTGTTTCTGAAACTCTGTTCCTGTTTCTTTAACAATCCTTAAAATCTCAAGTCTAATCTCTTCGTTATTAAGATGCTCACTTGCTTCCACTTAACATCTCCCTCATGGTATAAACTTTTTGAACTACTTTATCATGATTAGGATGAGATTTGTTCCAATATGGACCATTCTTATCATTCATAATCTGATCTATTTCAGTTTGAATATCCTCAGTTCTATCCATGTTTTCAGACTCTGTAGACAATATTTTATCTTCTGACATCATGCTTGCAATCTTTGCAAAGCCTTTGATGACATCAACATTATCTCCAAGTCTAGTTCCATCTGCTAGTTCCATTTCAAAAACTTCTGGTGAAAGATTGGCAGTGGCAAGTGATTTAGCTTTTGCAATATTAGAATCATAGTCTCTACCCCATTCTTGTCTAAGAATGTTTTGAGCTTGAGCCTGTGTAGTTTCTGCATCAACTTTTGCTTGTTGAGTTTGTGCTTCCATATTATTTTTATAAAAATCTAAAACACCTTTTGCTTGTTCATTGTTCAAACCCAATTTAAAAGATTGTTCTTGAAAACTTTTTATTGCTTGTTCATCTAAAGAAACAATATCTGATTTTACATCTAATGAATATTTTTCTGCAGATTCTGGTCTACCCATTTTTACATAGGCTTCTTCCCATTGATCTTCAGTAAAATTTTTATTAGGCACAACCATTTTATCTTGTCCAATCATTCTAGTTGCATTGATGTATGACTTTGCAAGTGCATCTATCTCTGTAAACTTTTCAATGTTAGGATCGTTTCTATAAACTTCGCTAATAGAATCTTTCCAAGTTGGTTGAGTTGATTGTGGTGCAGGTGTGTCTGCTTTGGCAACAGTTGATTGTGTTGCTTGTGCTTCTGTAGTTGTCTGTTCTACAGGCACAGTTTCCTGTGTTATCTGTTCGTTTGACATTTTATTTTTCCTTTGTGAGCAGCATTTGTTTTATAAATAGAAGAACGCTGCGTTGTCCTTCCATATATGCGCTTTCGTGACTATCCCCTTTTATGTTGGTGGTAGAAAGAAAGTGACATCTTTTTTCAAGATCAGACATGACCCTAGAGCCTTCATCTGAATTGAATATTGATTTGTAATCTGTTTGTAGTTGTTTTATTTTTTTTTCTAGTTCTTTTTGATCCATACTATTCTGCATTAACTAGAGCTTTTGCCTCTTCTGGCAAAGCCTTCGCTAATGGAGCTATCTTTCCTCCTGCGTCTGCAACTTGTTGCATCTGTTGCATTTGTGCTTGTTGTTCTGCAAGTTGAGCTTGCTGTTCTCTTTCTGCATTAACTTGTGATTGTAGTTTTAAAACTTTCTGTGGAACACCTACAAGATCAGCTATGTGTTTGACCAACGAATCAAAATTAATGTAATCAAATACTGGAGCAACATTAGCAAGTGATCCTAGTATTTCTATTGCTCTTGTAATTGATGAAAGCTCTGTTCCTTTTTGTGCTTTAGCAAGTGGTGATACATATTCAATTTCAATATCTTGACCTGATAAGAAATCAGGTGCTGGAGCAAATTGATTGTTTCTTAAAAGTATTGCAAAGCATCTGTCGATCATTGGTTTTAATAATTCTGATTGCAGTCTACCTAATACTGGTCCTAGCAATCTCATCTTCTCTTCGTTTCTTTGTATGACTTCTGTTGCTGTCATCTGTGGTCCTTGTTGTAGCAATAATTGATCTACATAGAATACATTTCTAATTGCAGTTCTTCTTTGCTCTTCCATATTTAAACCTAATGGATTGTTTGCACCAATGTTCAGTGGTTCAATTCTATCTCTTGTACCTGATCTGTAAAAGTTAAGTCCACCCGGTACAGTTCTAACTGGTAATAAGAAACCATCATCAGGAACTAATAGAGGTGGGTCTACTTGTTTCTGCGCAGCCTTGATAGTTGTCTTAGACATTTCATTTAACATCTTCACATCTGGTAGAGCTGTCATAGCTGGTGATCTTCCATATATCTCATGCGATGCTTTTAAATATCTTGGTACTACAAAAGGAAACTCAACAAAGCCACCTACTGATAGTTCATTACCATTTTTATATTCTATATAAACAGACTCAAACTCCATATTCTCTTTGTCTTTTTTTCTAGGATCAAAGTCTTGTCTTGGATATACTGCATGTAAAATATCTATTTCATCAAATGGATCTTTCTCTACTTTGTTTTTAGCTTCTTCAGATAAAGAGCTTCCAAACTGTTGAGCCGCAGCTCTAAGTGTAATTTTAAATTTTCTGTATACTGTATCTATTCTACCTTTGTCATTTTCAGTTATAAATATTTCGTTGATGTGTCTTGTAGAAAATTTCAAAAGATCACTTTGATCTTCTTCAATAAACATTGCAGCAGTACCAAATGTAATTAGATCGTGATACAATTCAAATATTTCTTGTTGAAAGTTTGATCTATTGAAAGCAGTGTACATAGTATCTGTTACACCTTCTAACCAAAGTTTAGCTTCATCATCTGAATCTAATCCTTCATCCTTATATCTTAGTGAGAACCAAGGAGTAGAAGGGTTAGTTAGCATCCCATGTAAAGATGCAGCTAACAATTCTACAGCTTGTATTGGAGAGGAATCAAAAATGAGTTCTGTTCTTTTATCACCTCGTGATCGAGTTCTGGTTACATCTGCTTTTCTAGGTTGCATATAATCTGCAACTTCTTGCCAATGTGTTTCCCAGTTTTGTCTACCAGTTTTAAGGCGATCAAATCTCGCCATGATAGTTTTAGTTAAATCTGTTTTTGCCATTATGCACCTAATAAAGTTGGTTTACCTAACACAAGATTTCCACCAGCTCCAGTTTGAGAAGTAAGTATTGTCATTCTTCTACCTCTTCTTTTTGTTCTTCTAGCATCATATTCATCATCTGATTCTTTTTTATCTTCTGCAAGTTTTCCTTCTGTAGTTAAGATAGTTGTTCCACCTACATTTTTTTCAGTTACAACATTTGCTCTTGCTTGAGCAATGCTTGCTTTCTCTTGAGCATTTGAACCACCACCTGATTTTAAAATAGTTTCTCTATATTCTTTTGTTCCATCTTTATTTGTATGAACAACTTTTTCTTTACTATAACCTGCAGATATATTTCCAAAAGCATCAGTTGCACCTGATGTTCTTTTATCCATATAACTTTTAAAAACTTGTTCTTGTCTAGTGCTACTTAATTTTTCAAATTCTTTTTGAGTATAACCAATATTTTGTTTAGCTCTTTTAGAACTTAAAACATCATCATAGAAAAAACCTCTAGTTTTTTTTGAGCCAGCTTTTAATGGTCCACTTAAAAAAGCTACTGCTGGTGTTTTAAATGTTTTGTCTATATTAGAAGCACCCTTACTTATAAATACATTTTTTTTTGCTGCAGTGTCTTTATTAGGATTTAGATTTTCTTTTGTATATGATGTAAATTTTTTTGAAGGTGGTGCTTTAGGTGCAGTGTACTTTGGTCCACCATGTAAACTTGTTCCTCTGTTTCCACTTGGTGAAGTTCTATTATTAGACTTTTTATCTCCATGACTATGACTTCCTCCAAAATGACCCGGCATAATTATACTCCAAATGTTAATGAAGATTTAGTTTCTTGCTTAGTTTCTTTTGTAGCTTTTTCAGCAATATCTTTTTTATGCAAGACTAAAGGTTCTTCAACTTTAATTTTTTCTTTTACCTCTTCTTTAACTTCTTTAATTTTTTTCACTGCTGGTTTCTTTTTAAAAATTTTTTTTATACTTTTTAAAATCATGTTACTTACCCAATAAAGTTTCTAATGCTTGTTCCTCTGTTTCCTGTATACCTAATGGTCCAGTTAAAATAGTTGATTTTCTACCTCTTCTTTTTCTTTCTCTAGCTGCCATCTCTTTTGTAATCTCTTCTTTTTTCTCTTCCGGCAACTCCTCTGGAACTGCTGGCGGTGGTTCTGGCGCAGGTGGTGGCGGTGGTGGTGGTGGTAGTTTTGGTTTAAAAATAGAACCCATAATTATATAATCCTGTATTCATTATCTGCTACACTTTGTGGAGCAATTTGTCTATCATTTATTTCTTGTAATCCAACAGCTAGATACCTCATGGCATCGCAAGCGTGTGAACTCCAATCGTGTACAGGCTTTGACCTAAACATTCTGTTTTTGTCAATATACTTCCTGTGGTAATGTCTTAACGCATCTATCAAGTTTTTGCAATGGTCTACGTCAATCCAACATCTCGGCAAGATCATTGTTGTTGCATGTATTCCATCTTCGAGTGGAATTTTTGGCACGACTTTAAACCTAATTCCTAATTGATAGGCGACCTCTCTCCGGGTCTTACCATTACTAAAATCTGTAACTTCGATGTCGTGTGGCGCAAAGTGATCTTTGTAGACGTAATCCTTTTCCTTTATCATCTGAATATAATGCGGTAATCCTTGACCTCTCTCTTCATGATAGTCGATAATATTGATTGCTCGACCTAGTTGTTGAAAGAATATAATTGAGCTATGATCTGAAACTCCCAAATCCCAACTTGTTGATACTGGTAAGCTAGGATCGTATGGCACTCTAGTTATCTGTCGTTTGTTATCTAACTTTGCAATCTCATCACCATAGATAGCACCTTCGATGTTTGCAATCCAATCACACTCAAACTCTTGCAGATACTTCTTCTCACCCATTACTTCTTTCGCTTTGTCTAGTTCCTCTTGGTCGACAATTTTCGTATCGCTAGCTTTAGCTTTATAATGAAACCAATCTTCCGCACCTTGTGCGTGTTGGTATAAATCATAAAAATTATTATTCATTCCTTGCGGAGTTCCAATAAATACGCAGTACCCCTTTCTGTCGGATAGTGCTGGTCTAATAATCTCAGGAAATAGTTTTTCATTTACATTCGCATACTCGTCAATCACACAACCATCAAGGTATATACCCCTCAAGCCATCTGAGTTTTCTGAGCCTAGCAAGGTGATACGAGAGCCATTTGGTAAATCAACTCTCAGTTCTGTTTCGTTGAATTTGGTGTGGGGTATTTTGGCGGTAAACTGTTTTATATAATCCCAAGCAATAGCTTTTGATTGTTTGAAGGTGGGTGATATATAGGCATACCTAGGGTTTTTATTCTTAGAAGTTAAAGCTGATCTAATCAAATGATTTAGAACTGCCACAGTTTTGCCAAATCTTCTATGACAAACTAATACATTCCATCTATGTTTATCTATTTGTTTATGAATATAGGCTTGATGCTTACGAGGTGTATAAGGTATTTTAATATCCATAACTTAGTGAACTGATTTGCTAGGCATATTCTCATTTAGAGGGTGATAATCAAAACCCAATCTGTTCATAGCAAACATTGTAAATAACTCAGCAGAAGAATGATCTGGTATATTAAAGAATTTAATTACTACATTGTTTGTTTTTTCTTCAATGTAGCAAACACAATCCATATCTTCTGATGAAAAATAGTTCATATACTATATCTAGTTTATTATTGTTTGTCTGGCAAGATGAAGATGAAGCTATGTGTAAGGGTGTCCTCGAGTCCCATGTATATATATATTATAACAGGCGGGTGCATTTTGGGTGTATAGGGGGTCTGCATTTCTAAAAATGTATGCAGCTCTACAAAAATATATATTACTTCCAATAACTTTTATTTATCGTTACGCCAAAAATGTTATGAATTATCTTAACTGGTCCTTATGTGATCCGTTTTTTAACACGAGAACTAGCGCGGCTGCGCTTGATAGATAAATAGTAACTTCTCAACCAATTAAATAAAACTTCTATTCTATTTAACCGGTCTAATAAAAAAACCCGGATAAGCATAAACTCAACCGGGTTCAATGTTTATTATTATTTAATTAAATTTTGCTTGTACTTTTTTTCTCCATTCACCAGCAAATGATTTTTTTTTTATTGGTGTAAGATGATTAAATACAGTTTTTTTCATATCATAATAATATGGTCCTACTGTCTCATCCATTACTTTAATAAACACTTCCTTGTTTAAATAGTCATATCTAATTAAACCAATTACAGCTATTACTTGATCCTTATATTTACATGCTGAATATATTGCATATTCTTTATCTTCAACATGTTCTACATTAAAATCAATAATTGGTAATGACATGTCCATTTTAAACGCATCAACAACTGATGGTTTTTTATTATATTGAACTGATATTGTACCCATTGTTTTAACCTTTCTTTAATTGTTTAATCTCTTTATATATCCAATTTGGTTAATATCAAGCATTAATTATACCTGCGTCAATCTGTCCATATTATAACTATTGCTATATTATACCAATTCGGTTAATACTTACGAAACAACAATGAAAGGTAAAACAATGACAAAAGAAAAAAAATGTGCTGATCTAGTACATCAAAAATATCAAGATACATTAAAAGATTATCAAGATGCTTATGATTATTTTAATGACGGATATAGAGAACTAGAAAAAAAACCTAATGAAGATTATGAGTGCTATGAAGATTTTTTCGACTATGTAAACCAGACAGGTTTGTCCTTTGACTTCGTTGAAGCAGGAACCTTTGAGGGTCAGACTTCTGGGTATTGGCGTTTCCAAATGTCTTGGGGTGGTCCTAGTGATGAATTTAGGATCTATACAGACTATGATAAAAACATTAATTATATTGAGTATTGGTACATGGATTGGTTTGATGGTGCTTCTATTCGTGTTTATGATGATGTTATATATCATATCTGTCAAATGTTTTTAGAGTGTTCAGAACATCCAGAACCAAACCAATATGAACTAGAAGAGCTTGAATATGAGACAGTATAATATCAATATGTATCAAGTTCCTATTAAAAAAATATATAGGATCAAACAATACTGGACCGATTGGTTAAAATATAGGCTGCCAATACCTAAAAAAATAACGCCAAGAATATTAACAAATCTATTGGGGGGTTACAAATGAAGAAGTACAAAGTTAATATTGAAGAGCTAGGATATGAAAATATTATCGAGGCTGAAAACGAGGATGAGGCTGAGATTGAGGCTTTTGTTGATTGTAAAATGAATTTGCAGGAATATGTAACAGCAACAACAGAAGAAATAAAATAACAACAAAGAAAGGAAAAACAACTATGTATATAGACAGCTACGAAATAGTTACAATCGGTACTAAGTACGAGGGTAACAAAGAAAAAAAGAACCAAGTATTAACTCATGTTCATAGCGATGATGGTATAATTTTAAAAAGATTATGCGAATTGATCGACACCTATGATGATACAGTTAATTTTAGAGAACGTGGTAATTGTAAAATAACTGTGGAGTTTAAGAAAGATGAATAAATACAAATATCCTAACGATTTATGGACTACTATAACCGATCAAAATAATAAATTGATTGATATTAATTTATTTAGTGACGGCAATCAAAAATATTTGGCTATTTATGAGAGACAAAATCCAAAAAAAATGGAGTTTGTTAATTGTATAGCACACTATAAACTAGAGGGGGAATAATGGAAATAAAAATAAACGGATTGGATCTTTACGAATTAAATTTAAGTGACTTAGAAAAAGCACAAGAAGAAATTCAAAAGTATATTGATGAAAAAGAAGAAGAAGAAGATAAAAGATATTAATGAGTAAACTAGAAATAGAAACCTTTTGCCATTTAATTATGGCGAGGGGTTTGTTTTATCGACAACTTCTTCTGCGTCTGCCTCAATCAGATCAGGAGTATCTTGCCAACTTACAGAAATTTTCTGATCTATATTCTGCTTTATCGGTTTGTTGTCAGAATAAAGATCCGTTAATTTACCGGCTAAGTAGGTTATAAACTTAGTCTTCTCCCTCACCCATAATATCTGGTTCGGGTTCTCGATTTCTTGATACTGAAATATTTGCAGCAACTTATCAATTAAAGTTTGGATACCAATTTTTCTAGCTTCAGTTATTTTGTGATTGAGTTCTTTGTCTTTCTTTAAGATTGCATAAAACTTTTGTAAGCTCATCTGTGAGACGGAGAGCTTTTTGTCCTCTAAAATTTCTGAAAGAGTTACGCCTCGCATAAGCATATTTTCTATAGTATCGACTTCTTTCTGTAGTTCCAATTCTAGGTTTGACTTCTTTGTAATAGTATTGCTTGACTTCTTCTCTTGATTTGTTTCTGAATTGATAGAGCGCTTGGAGTTGGTTGATTCTTGTTTCATCTGTATAGTTCTTTTGGTTAAATCCTTTTATATTATTACCGCCATGAAACCTACATAAATATTTACCATTGGCAGTTGGGTATCCTTTTGCTTGGCATGGTCTTTTACTTCTTCTTGTCAGACTTTGACAAAAAACTTTTCGTTGCTGAAATCCTGCCATGTTTATCCTTGTTTTCTGCTACCTTATTCTTGTAAAAATAGTTTGTCTTTTTCCGGACAGTATCTATTGCCTTTTTTATAACATCTTTTGGCACATAATTCACTTGTTCTTGGTCCTTTATTTGAAGAGCCTGCTTACATAGATAAGGGTTATCATTATCCTTGATAGCAGCATTGAGTTCTTGAACTGTAAACTTAGACGCTAGCTTTGTTAAGATTGTCTCTTTATCGCTACCACTTTCTGCCAGACCTTTTATATAGTTATTAATGTTAGTTCCTTTAATGATAGTTCTTCTAATATTAGTCTGTGAGACACATGACATGTGTCCTGCAGACACATCATAGTTTCTTGTAGACACAACTAAGTCTTTATTAATGATATATAATGTTGTAGACTTCTGGCGTTTTTTTGTAATAATTCTTGATCTCTCTAACAATTCAGTGGTCCTAAATATAGTGCTTCGACTAAGACCTGTCATATTAGAAAGGGTGGCTTGGCGTGGATAACAAGTCAGCGTTTTAGAATTAGCGAACTTTAGCAAACAAATGAACACCAAATAGCAGTAAGCTCGGTGTTTGTTTGGAATGGTTCTAAACTGTGGACTATCAAATAGCGAGAACTTAACCCTTATATGAGGCTCATACTTCTGTTGCATTTTTGCAACACCCCCTATGTTCCTTATGTAGCTCATATAAATAAGCCAACCACTGGTCTGAAGTCATCTCATATATCTCACTCACAGGCTCTGTAATGCGCTTGATCCTAAATTTCATATCAACCCCCATAGGAGTATAGAAAACTAAAAATCCGGGTACTCTAAGAGCTTCTGCGACCCTCTTTGTAAGCGTTGTAGCTTTCCATTTCTGTCCTTTGTCATAGCAAGTCTCTTTTACAGCTAAAGGCTCGTAACAATGAGGACAAACTTCAATGAAATCTATATCAATGCCAGCCAAATCTGGATGTTGTCTGTGCCAATCGTTATATTTACCATTGCTAAATGCGTAGGTCCAGCGTGCCATAAGTTATTTGTTTTTTATTACTAATATCTCGTTGTCTTTTTCTTCAATCATTCTTTCGTAGTCTAATAATCTATTTGATAATCTTTCAATGTGCTTCTTGTGTCGTTTAAGTTCTTCCCTACATTTCTTTAGCTCATCCGGACACCCTATCTCATCAAATATTTTATCGTTTGTCATTCTGGTAAATCCACATGGTGATCTTTAATTTTATCATACTCTCTTGGTGATAATTCTGGATTTAATTTTTCACAAAAAGCTAATATTAAAGTTCTCATTTCAGAGTTACTTAAAATATCATACCCTGCCATTTGAAAAACTAGATGATACTCTTCTGGAGTAAAATTAATCTCATCAAGATCATTTATTTTTTTTCTAATTTTATCAAACTCTTTCATATTAGACTCCACACATTCCCTCACATTCATTGTTAAATAAATCTATTTGCTTATCTGTTTCTTTCTTATCGAACTCAACTTCATCCAAAGGCTTACATGATCTATGCACAAATATTTGTTCATCTTCCTTTCTTGTAATGGTTCTTACTTTCTTATCAAAGTCTACAGCAATAGCAAACTCACTTGGTCTTTCTGTTTTCATAAAGTGCCAATAAGAATCGTTATGATATGGACATACAATACAAGCTGATTTTTCTGGTAAAGGTATATCATTATCTTTTAAATATTTAATACAATCTTGTCTTGACATATTTGCTTCAATTAATGGATGCCTATTAGAAATATATTTATCTCTTGCAGGTTTCATTCTACCTACTTCATCAGTAGATATACCAATCCATTGCTCAACATATTTATCTTTAGGAAATCTTTTTCTATATCCAACATTACATAATTCTCTTATCTTTTTTTTAATTACTTGTATTTTGTAATCATTTGTACATTGTCTCATAACCATACCTTTCTTGCCTGTAATTTTATTTTGCGTAAAATATGGTGCTACAACAAAGTTAGATTTACCTTTCGCATCTAACATATCTTGCATGATGTTACCTTTGGAAACAATGTGAACTGGATAAGGTAAAATTTTTTTTAGTAATTCTAAATAAGCATAAACCATCTTTGGTTCATTGCCTGTATCTGCAAATATAGCACAATCAACAGGTGGCAAATCACCTTTAGCTGCCATAATAGCCATTGTAGAACTTTGTACTCCTGCACCTAAACTTATAACTGTTAATGTTTTACTTCTATCTTTATCAATCATTTCAATACTTCTATCTTTTTAACTACTGATCTTGGATATACTGTAGTGTTACCAACTGTGAGTGAACCATCATCATCGAAGCTATGCGATGCGAAAATGATAACTTTCTTAGGATCTTTATGTAACAAGTAGCCGGTATCTTCACACCAACTAAATGTTTGGTCCTTTGCTTTATCAAGCGTCATCCACTCAGAATTACTAACAATATCCTGCCAATACAAACGCACTCGTTTATATTTAAACTTCTTCTCTTTGCCAGTATTCTTCATAGAAATCATTAGGTTGTACTTTTTTATTTGTTGCCTTAAATATTTTTAACATTACTTTTGGGTGTGGTATCCTTTCACCTTTAGCGTAGCGTTGAACATTGGTGGCAGGATTTATATTAATGATGCCAAATTTATTGGCTGCCTGAGAATAACTTAATTTATTCTCTTTGATCCAATCTGATAATTTCATAAAGTCCTTTCGTAAAATTTGCTGATACCATAAAGGTTAAGTTTTGCAAGTAAAAAAAATAAAAATATTTAGTAGACATAATGGTATAAAAGTGTATAAAGAAAGAAACAACTATGAAAGAATACTTTCAAACTTTTAATGGCGGTAAAGGATTAGACCATTGGTCGCCTACCTCTTCTCAAAACTTTACAAGGTTTTTAATTAACTATTCTTTACCGCAAGAAGTTAGAAGATCATTTAAGATAAGATACAAAGCACCCTTTGGTAATCTAACAAACAACACAGCTCAAAGATTAAAATGCGAGATACTTTATGAGGGTGATAAAAAAATTAAATTAGCAAACAAAGATTATGATGATGTGTTCAATCAAGAACTTGCAAGCATAAATAAAAACAGCGATCCAGTGGATGAGAAAGATAAGCTCGCAAGAGAAATTATGATTGAAGCTGCGCACCAAACCATACAAAATATATTTAAAGTATTAAAAGAAATATTTGGTAACGATAAGTTAGTGGCTGAAAGATATGTAGCTGCCAAGCATCAAGAAATGATACACGATATTATAGGTCGTATAGATTATGAAAGTAACAATGCAATCGGTGAAGCTAAAACTAAACCACCAAGTTTAAGAAAAAGAAAGGGTAAAGAAGAATACTATTTAACGACAACTAATTTACCTTTTGAACCTGATCCAATCCATGCAAGTCAAGTATCTTTTTACTTTCACTGTACTAAAAGAAAACCATTTTTATTTTATGTGAATGAAAAAGATTATGTCATCTTTGATGACAGCCATGAGAAATTATCAAAGGATTATTTAGAAGATCAATATAATCTTATGACCCAAAAATTATTATCATGGGAACAACTAATTATATTCTGTAAAGGGGATCTAAATAAACTATCACACTTTGCAGAACCACCAGAATTAAATCATCCTTTTTATTATAGGGATTTAATACAACAACAAAAAGATAACATAAAAAAACTATGGAGATTAAACGCATGAAAAACATATATCAAAAATTACACCAAGCATGTTTAAATGCAGGTGGCGTAAAGAAAGGGGAGAAAGTAAAAGGTATGCACTTCAATCCTTTGCTGCACGATGCAGTACAAGAAGTTGCAACGCAAGCATTACTAGATCAAGGATTGTATCCAACATGCAGCTACAAAACAGATACGCATGAAACATTTGTTATGGTTACTTGTTACATGACCATACATGATGTTGATAATGTAGAAGATAAGATAGAAGTAAATGGTTGTAGCGCAATGGGTGGATTGGATAAGTTTGGCACTGGTCAAGCTATGTCATATTCCAGAAAGTATGCTTTCTTAAATCTATTAAATTTAAAAACAGGAATACAAGACGATGATGGTTACACAGCAAAGCCATTTGAAGAAGTAAAAAAAATTCCAGTAAGCAATGGAAAGAAGAATATTAAGCTCGACATGGAGCTTGATATGGGTCTGATAAAAGATGACATTGAAAAAATCAATGACATATATGCTCTGAGAAATTGGAAAAAACAAAACTCAGATTTATTTGACTCTAATAATAAGTCTATACGAGAATATAGAAAGATAACTGATATGTATGAAACTCGTGAGACAAAACTAAACCAAGGAGTAATAACAAATGGCTGATGATATATATATTAAGCTAGTAAGAAACAATAAGAAGAGCGCACCGGAACAACCAGATTGGGTTGGTCCACCAAACGAGGAATCTCCACCGGATAAGGATTGGAGAATTGGTGTCAAGATAGGAGACACTTGGCACAACCAAGCCGGATGGGATGATGAGAATGGTATGATTACCATTAGACTTAGAGCAAACGATAGGTCTAAGTCAGGATCATCTGGTGGTGGGACACCAAGTTTTGCACCCAAAAAGGATTATGCAAAACAGGGTTCTTATGGTAGAAGATATTAGGTATTAATTATTTATAGATACCTTTCGATGAGGTAGGGTTTTTATCAGGCTTCCCTTTCAGCCATCTTTAGTTGTTTTCCCTGCCTCATCCCCTAACTATGACGACAATAGATTTATCAGATAAGATTTTAAAAAAGATCATGGAAGATCGGCAAGAGGATTATGGCGACTTTAAGGAAAACTTTAGGCTAATCTCTGTCATATTCAATGTTATACTGCACGACAAATTAAAAGATGATATAGAACCATACCAAGTAGGTCAGCTTATGATGGGTTTAAAATTATATAGAGCAACAAGAAAATACAAAGCAGATAACTATGATGACCTTGAGATATACTCAAAAATGGCTAAAGAACTACATAAATTAAGTATAGACAAAAAGGATTAAATGACTAAATATATACGAATTAAATCTGGCGAGGCAAGTTTTGTACTGGTCGAAAGATTTGATGATGTGAAGAAAGCTGCAGACCCCAACGCACAGGGTGAGTATGTAGAATGTAAAATCGAAAATTTAAAATTAGATTTTACAAAAGTAAAAAAGGAGAAGGATGAAGAGCAACAGCAAAGTTCGTCAATACGACAAGCTGAAGAAGGAGTTTAAACTGATCCTAAAGCATGAAGAAAATGGTCAGTGTTTAGAAAGTTATTTGGCTTTCAAAAGAATTCCAAAACACTTTAGCAAGATTGTAAAGATAGAAAACGCAGAAGCTAAAAGAGCTAACTCTTAAAAGTTAGTTCAAATTAAAAAAAACAAAGAAAGGCTGTAGGGGATTAATGACTTCAAAGCAAAGACAAATCTTCAAAGAGATTAGATTAGCTATGAAAGCTAGTCAATATTCTAACTTATCTAAGAGAGAAAAAATAATTTATAAAAATGCTTTTAAGAATGGTTATAAATTAGCGCACAATCATATTAAAAAAAGAAAGGATTACAAGCCAAGAAAAATTATCAACTATCAGTTTGGCAAGGTAAGTCAGCAGATCGTAGACTCTGTAATTAATAGAGTGTGTATTAAATATGAAGTACATAAAAAAACTTTATTGGGTAAATGCAGAACTCAAGATGTAGTTCGTGCAAGGAATATCATACACAATATTTTAAATGATAAATATAATATGAACCTAACAAATATTGGTAGGTACTTTGGACAGGACCACACTACAGTATTACACTCAATTCAAATGAAAGCTAACAAGGAAAGATTTTGGAGTCCAGAACAAACTATTTGGAATGAGTATTTAGATTTAATTAAGTAATGCACAAATGCTCTAAATGCAAAAAGGATGCAGTTATTGTAGAGAACAAAATATATTATTGTGCTGTCTGTTATTTAATTATTAAAAGAATAATTGTTTCTTAAATTAAGAAAACTGTCTAAATCTTCTTACCTTTGCAGCAATAGATTTAGGTTGTTTGCTGTGCTGTTTGCCTTTACGTTTAGCTCTTCTCTTTGCAGCAGTAGTTCTTGCATATTCTGAAGCAGATAAACTTTTGATCGCTGCACTTGGAAGATAACGCTCTCCAGTAACCGATGATTTTTTTCCAGATTTTGTTCGCCATTTCTGTTTCCCCCACGCTTTTAAACTTCTTTGTGATTTTGCTAGTGCCATTATCTATACCCGCCACCAGCAGCTTTATATCTTTTAGCTAACAACTGTGCCTTACGAGCAGACCATTTGCCAGCCGCAGTGCCTTGCACATTACTTGCTTTGATCCTTTGAAACAATCTTTTTCTTAGACCCGGCTTAGTATAGTTGCCTGCTTTATTAACTGTACTTTTTCTTTTTGCCATTTTTTTTCTTACTCATTCTAAGTTTTTTAAAGTCAGCAGCTTCTAACTTGTTTGGATTACCTGCAACTCTAGCAATCTTTTTTTGTTTAGCTGAATATTTTTTTCCCGGCATTAGTAACCTTTCGCTTTCTTCATCTTCATACCTTTTTTCTTAGCGTATGCTTTTGCTTTTTTCTTACCAGCTTTTGTGTAGCTGAACTTCTTTTTTCCTACCATTGGCATATTGTTTCTCCTTTTTATAGTTTATGTATTTATCAAAACACAATTCATCTTTACCATTATGACAAAAATATTTGCGCTCTAAATTTATAATCCATCCACCTTCATCACTCAATAGTTCTTTTTCGCACCAATCACAATAACCACAAATGAATGTTTTGTTCTTAGCTTTATTCCAAGTCTTACGCTTCATTAACAATTCCAAGCACGAAGTGCTTTGTTAATTCTACTATTAGGATCTCTTGCTGTTTTAGCTGAAGTAAGTTTCTTCTTCATACCTTTCATCCTTGCGCAGAATGAGGCACGCCTTTTGTTGCCTACCTTTTTACTTGGTGCTTTTAGATTGCCGCCAGTAGCTCTGTTGTAAGCTCTTCTACCTTTAGCATTTAATCCACCTTTAGGATTCTTTCCTGCTTTTCTCTGCCATAGTGGTGTCTTTGCCATAATTTATTCTACTATTTTTTTAATTGATTTACTACCATCTATATTATCTTCTAAGATAGCTTGTACCTTTCCGCATTTGTATTCAATAGTTTCATTAGCACTTCTCTCAGCCTCACGCTTACCTTTAAGGCAGTCCGACATCTTCTCCTGTATTCTATGCTCTTTCAATTCACCTGCAATAAACATGCAAAGAGCTACCACTGTGTTAATGACCTGTTCCATTTGTATACTTCATCTCTCTGTTAGAATCTTTTAACCCTTCTATATCATTTAATGCTTTTTGTAATTGTTTTTCAATATGCTGCAACATAACTTGGTTGTGAATATTTTTATCTAATAGTTCTTGATGCTTCTCTACAGTTTCGTAAATATCTTCCAATAATAAAAATTGTTCTTTATCTACTGTAGTTTGTTCACTCTTCTTTAATAAATCTGCTGTCATTAGTTCTCTTGATGTTTCAAGTGAAGTTAGTCTGGCAGTAATCTCTGTGTAGGCAAAGATACCCATAGCAACACCAACAATAATACCAACCATATTTTTAATTGGCATAGCAACAGATGTATTCTCACTTATCTTCATCTATATCATCCAAAAATTCTGGATCATGCTCATCTTTTTTTCTCTTCTCGTCTTTAAAAAACATGTCATCAATCCAACTGGTCCAACTATCAATCCAATCTAAAAATTTATAAATTAATTTATCTATCACATTCCACCTCTGTTCTTAGCTTTCCATGATCTTTTCTTATGCTTGTTCATACTACTCATTTTTGGTCGTCTGCCAATGCTAGTTTTTTTTGCTATTCTGACGTGTTCTAGCTTTTCGAGATTGAACTTTTTTTTTGCCATAACCTTGTTGCGATAAGTGTTTTACCTTTTTGCTGTATTGTTGTACGAATATTTTTTTAACCATATCTCTTTCTGTGTTAAGTTTGTTTCGTCTTTTTTTTGTTTAGTTCTATGATTGATTTCTGATTGGCTCATAGTTTCAACTAAAGCATATCTATATATTTTTTCTGTGCCATCATTCCATTGAAAGTGCAATAGATATTTAGGTTCATTGTAGTTCTTAACCATACCTATATCGAAAGCTGATAGTGTCATTTCTTCTTTATCTTGTTCATTGTGGTTACACCAAATGATGCTCCAACAATAGTTAAAATTATATACCAAAACATAGGATCAGCTTTACCTAGCGCATCCCAAGCTCTATCACACCAAGGTTGTGTCCAAGGTAGGAAATGTAAACCAAAAATTAAAGTATAAAAGACGACTAAATATTCATCCTTCCATGAGGTTTCTTGTTGTCTAACTTGTTCTAATTGTACACCAACTTTAGCAACATCAAGTTTAGATGCAGCTTCTATTTCTTTTGCTTTTATAATTTTATCTTTCTCTAGTTTGTGCGTGATTGCGCCAACAGTTTTCTCTGCAATAATTTTTACAAAAGGATTTTTTAATAAACCTAAGAATTGAATCATCCTGCTACCTTACCATCTTTCCACTTCATTTCCGGCAAGCCATTAGTATACTTCTTACCATCATAAGTTAATACTTGTTTTCTATTCGATCCTTTTTCGTTGTAACTAACATGAACCCAACCACCTGCAGGGTCATCAGGATTATAAAACTCAAGGATGAGCTGGTCAAAGTCTACGTTGTTTTGTAACCAGTATGCTATTTGAATATTAGGTATGCCGGCAATCTCAAAATCCACTGCCTGACCTTTAGCATGCTGCGAAGTTTTTTTAGATCCTATTGCTTCACATAGTTCTTCTGATCTATAACCAGAGGTTACAGTTATTGGTTTGTCAAACTTAGCTCTTGCTGGTTCTAATATTTCATAGCAAACATTTTCAAGGTTTTTAATATCACCAGATCCCGGTGTATTGTCTATACCTTTACGAGTTGCGGTCATTGACTTTGTAAATTCTTCTAGTTTAAAATGTTTAGATAGTTGCATAAATAATTTTTACCTTTAGTTTCTTTTGTTCCTTAGTTGCATGCCTACGAATAAGACTTCCTGTACTATTTCTTTTATATCCATCTTTGGGGACATAATCTTTCTTTCTATAATTTTTACTTTTGACATCATACGCAGTATACTCACCTGTAGTCATATTTAAAGTCACAATATCTACTGGTCCAAGTCCTCCAAGGGGTGTAAATACAAGTATATTGGGGTCTTTGGCAAAGTTAAGTTGTGCTGAAAGCTCATTGATAAGTCCGGCAACTGCTTTCTTACGTCTAGCCATTCCATTTAAAAAAACCAACAATAGCTGCAATTAGACCTGCTAAAAATATTAATAAATTTACAGCTCCCTTTCCTTTGTTCATGTCTTGTCTTAGTTCTTTTATATCTTTACGCATCTCATCTATTGCTTTGAATAATGTTTTCATTCTTTCAGCACAGATAGCTTCATGCTTAGATATTCTATGACCTAGGGATGCTTGTACCAATTCATCTGTTTTCTTTTTTCTAGGCATTTGTAGTTATATCCTTACATAAAAATCTGATTGCAAGTTTCTCATCTTCCAATCTATCTGAGTATAAAGTTTTAAGTGTGTTGTGAGCTGAGATATATCCTTGCATAATGCAATCAGAATATTTATTAAATTCTAAAGGCATTACATGACTGTCTGTACAATGCGGTTTGTTTACATCTAAGAAACTACATACATACAGTATCAGTACATATTTCATTATTCTTTAGGATTATCAGCTTTGACTTGTGCTATGTGGTCTTTCCAAGTAGTAGTGCCATTTACATTATCCCAATACATCATGTCTAATTGGTCTGTGATTGATTTGTATTGTTCGGCTCTATCTCTTTGATATTGTTTAGCATCATAGTCAGCTTGTAGTTCAGTTTGCTTTGCTGAAACTTCAGACCAAGTAAATGTTTGTGTATCAGAAAAAATAGCTGAACCATTTTCATCTGCACCAGAAACATATTTAACTTGTGCTTGATATTCAGCTTCGTTAGTTGGCGTACCATTAATAACGAATTGAGCATTACTGTCTAATGCTTGGATTGCTTGTGCTATATCTACCATATTTATTTACCTCCTAAATTTTATCCTACTATTTCGTATGCTGTTAATGTTGGATAACCTCTATCACCAGCTGAAAATTGTACTGTTGCCGCAGTATCATCATTTTTAAAATAAACTTCATAAGTTATACTTGATGTAGAACTTGGAGTGTCTAATACACTTATAGAATGAGGTACTATTGTCCATGAACCACCTGGTGATGAAAATCTTGAAAGTCCATGAGTGCTATCTCCAATATTTGTGCTATCTCTATAAATTGTAACTTTTTGAGAAACTGATGCAGTTGTGGTATTATACATAGCACCACCTTGTAAACTTAAAAATATTTTATTTGATGTTGAACTAGGTGTTATCGAAACACTTAAACCAGTTGCTACAAAAGATGTTGATGAAGTGTTGACAGCAGTTAAATTAAGAAAAGCAGATTTTACTTGGATAACATTTCCAGTAGGTAAAGCTAATTTATTTAAAGTTATAAGTGCCATAATTAATTTCTCCTATCCAGCTATTTCCATTGCAGTTAATATTGTTGGTGCATCATGACCAGTATCTACACCTCTCCTACCTATATAATGTGTATCACTATTAATAGACCATGCTAATTTATATGTAATTTGACTTGTAGTTGATGGACTATCTAAAAAACTCATTGAAACAGGATGTAAATGGTAAGTAGCATTTGTTCCAGTAAATACAGGATTGTGAAGTGCATTTACTCCAGATGGAGTTAAATCTGTTGTATCTCTTAAAAAAGTAAATTTGTGATTTCTTCTATTATCTGTGTTTATACCAACAGAAAAATCAGAATGAAGATAAATTTTATTCGAAGTAGAACTAGGAGTAATATTTAATTCAACTCCAGTTGAAACAATGCTTGTAGAATTAGATGACCTGTTTGTTGTATCAACTGTTTGAACAACTTGCAAAACTTTACCAAAGTTACCATCTGTTTTTGCTAAAGTAACAGCACCATTTGCTAACTGTGATGTTCCAACTGAACCAGCACTAGGAGTTTGTAAAGTAATTCCTCTTTCAGCAATAATAAAGTCTATGCTATCAGATGAAGTTAAAGCACTAGCAAAAGTAAGCGTTGAGCCAGAAACAGTATAAGAACTTATTGGTGCTTGAATAACACCATTTAAAGATACAGTTAAACTTTCAGCACTACTTGGTACAAAATTAACTGAATTTAATTGTAAGGTATAACTAGCAGTAGCACTAGCAGTTAAGCTATCAAGCACTACTCTATCTGATAAGTTTTCAATTCCTCTTCCAAGATAAGCCATTACTCACCACCTCCATTATCAATAACAGTTCCACCATCTGCTATCCATTGTTGTATTTCTTGGTAATCTGTGTTTGCTTCATCTAGTGGTACATAAAAAATTGAACCATCTTTTTCCACTTTGTAACAATCAAATATATTTGTTATTGGATGATATGTTTTTTCTACTGTATTAATCATAATTATAATTCCGCATCTCCTATAATATAGGCATCACTTCCTCCAACATATTCCATTTGATTAGCACTTATAGATGGTCCACTTAAATAAAAAGCAGTAGTTCTTAAACCACCAAATCCAGGTGTTCCAGTATAACCAGCACTACTGACAAATGTTCCGCTTGTACTTGCAGTTGGATTTGCTCTCATTTCTGTTGGAAAATAAAAATCAGCTAAACTTGGTCCTGATGTATGATTATATCTTCCACAATTAAAAAATGTTAATAGTTGTTTAAAATAATACCTCTGACATCTCTTTAAATTCACATCAACAGGCAAAAACTCAAAATCAGATGCAGTTGTTCCAGCTTCTAATTGTA
>Ga0255759_10000596_pt1 | contig 32554 bp, 33 predicted proteins | sample 101ome_20_FD_179959 | JGI IMG/M metagenome (GOLD analysis project Ga0255759, IMG submission 179959) | Coastal salt marsh microbial communities from the Groves Creek Marsh, Skidaway Island, Georgia - 101404AT metaG (version 2) | ecosystem: Environmental > Aquatic > Marine > Intertidal zone >...
GTTTTTGAGGCTACTAATGCATCAACAGCATAGTCAGCTATCATGTTATTTCCTCCAAAAGAATCAAACCCAACATAAGATGATCGTTTTGTTTGTATAGTCATTAAAAATGGTGAATTTATGAGTAAACTAACAGCTATACTGGCATCTATTACCTTGGGTAACAAAAATAGTGTTAACGTAAGTGTAATAAAAACATTGTTCATTGCAGCTCTCCTAGTGAAATTTTTATGTTAAATGCTGAATCTTATAACATTTCGTTAATATGAGGATCTTGATGAAGTGAATAGGGACGCTGTAAAAAATCTAGAAAAAAATAATATTGTGAAAATGGGCTATAATTAGAAAAAATTCGATAAAACCATAATTCTGTTAAAAACCCAGCGCTCTTACTTAAATTAAGTGAATACGGATCGGTATAGCGTGGTTCAACAAAGCAAGCCATATTAGATTGTAATATCGCTTTTTTTAGCATTTTCATTGCTACTTTTTCCGTATCTTTATCCCATAATATATGAGAATAACGCGACTCAAATTCTTTATTTTGTAACTCCTGCAAAGTTAATAATTCATATGTAATTGGATAGCAAGATTCATGAATAATTGTTTTAAGAAATTTATTATATAATTTGTACCGTGGTTTATTTCCAAAAATAGCAATGATATTAATAGTTTCCATTGCCATTACATAGTTAATTAAATTGTGATTTACTTGTTGCATTTCTTTACGAATCATATTGGGAGGCTTTAACTCTAATAGATAAATATTTTTTTCTTTACAATAATCTAGAAAAACTAATTTTGTTTGATGATTAGGTAACGAAGGTTCTGTAATAACTTTTCTATGATTACTATTTTCTTTAATAATTATTGGTCTGCCATACATAAGATTTTATCTCCTATTTAAGATTTTTTTTTCTTATGTTGAAATGTTTATGCCAAGTTTTTTTTTCAAAAATTTTGTGGTTAAATTGCTGAAATTAGTGAATGTCTGTCCAAAATAAGGTGAATGGCTGTCCATTCATAACTATATGACTAACTTCTGTTAAGTTCAAAAGTATGGATTTTCTTTTTTTTGGACTCCTTTTTTTTATTAGGAAATTATATTTTTTGCACTACAGTATAATCTTATATTTTTTCCCACACGCTCTGAATATTAGCTTCATGGTTTTTTGTTATTAGTAAATGTGTTAATTGTTCTATACAAACACCAGAATTAAGGCCCTCAAAAAAGGTGTTTGTTTTTATTCATCATGATAAATAGCTTCTCTTAATCATTTTTGTGATAAAAAACATATCTTAGTAATGAAAAAATAAAAATCGACTTACAAATGTACTTTTTAGTTCATCGTATAATTATTTTAGAACGTGGCACAAAGTAATGTTTATTAAGCTATTAAAGTAAAAGAAGTTAAATACTCTGTAACTAACCTTTAATTTCTATCATTATACGTTCTATATTCGTATTATTGAGTAACCCATCTTACTTTTGTATACTGATGCTATGAGTTTATCAGAAGCAGATTTAGAAAAAGTTGCATCATTGGCTCATTTAGAGCTGGATTCAGCTCATAAAGCTTTGTATGTATCGCAGTTAAATTCAATTTTAGATCAAGTAGATACGCTTAATGCTTTGGATTTAACGAATGTTTCAGAAATGACAACGGTTGTTGAGCAAGATCATTTTCAACGTGAAGATAGTGCAAAAAAACCAGGCGATTTATTACTAGAAACAAACGCGCCAGCATGGGAGTCTGGTGGGTTTCGAGTTCCTAAAATTGTATAACGATTATGAGTAAGGCTAAACTTTCTGCTATTGAGCTTGCAAAAAAAATTCATCAAGGTGAAACAACGTCCGTTGAGCTAACACAGCAGGCTTTGGATGCGATAGCAGCTACAGATGATCGCGTGAATGCCTATATATCAGTAACAGCAGAGTTAGCTTTGGATAAAGCAGCTGAGGTGGATAAACGAATTAAGGCAGGCGACATTCGCTCGCCATTGGCTGGAATTCCGATTGGAATAAAAGATAATTTATGTCTTAAAGGAACCAAAACAACCTGTGCATCAACGATGCTAAAGAATTTTGTTTCTCCTTATACAGCAACGGCTGTTCAACGCATTTTAGATGCCGATTTAATTCCGGTAGGAAAATGTAACATGGATGAATTTGCCATGGGGTCTTCGACAGAGCATTCGGCATTTTCACCAACTAAAAATCCGTTTAATTATGATTATGTTCCGGGTGGGTCTTCTGGGGGTTCTGCTGCTACAGTTGCGGCGCGTCAGGTTTTGGTGTCTTTAGGTTCAGATACAGGGGGGTCGATTCGACAACCGGCTGCTTATTGTGGGGTGGTTGGGTTAAAGCCAACGTATGGACGTATATCTCGGTATGGGTTGGTGGCTTTTGCATCTTCATTAGATCAAATTGGCCCTTTTTCACATACGGTTGAAGATAGTGCCCATTTATTATCATTAATGGCAGGCCATGATCCTCATGATTCAACGTCATTACAACAGGCCGTTCCGCAGTTTTCAGATGCTTTGGTAGATGATGTTCGTGGTTTAAAAATTGCTGTTCCAGCAGAGTTGTTTGGCGAGTCTATAGATCCGGAAGTTTTGGCATCGGTGAAACACGCTTTAGATGTTTATGTGAGTATGGGGGCAACCTATGAGATTGTTTCGATGGAATCATTTAAGGCTGCCTTAGCTAGTTATTATGTTATTGCTCCTGCAGAAGCTTCGGCTAATTTGGCTCGATTTGATGGGGTTCGTTATACTCACCGTACCTCAGAGGCAGAGAGTTTAAAGGAAATGATTACACGATCTCGATCGGAAGGATTTGGAGATGAAGTGAAGCGCCGAATTTTAATAGGAACATTTGTATTGAGCGCGGGGTATTATGATGCTTATTATGGTAAAGCACTTAAAGCAAGACGGGTAATTAAAAATGAATTTGATCGTGTGTTTCATGATTACGATGTTATTTTATCCCCAACAACACCTACAACTGCATTTAAGTTTGGCCAACATTCTGATAATCCAGTTCAAATGTATTTAAATGATATTGCGACGATTCCTGCAAATATGGCAGGATTGCCGGCGTTATCAGTGCCTTGTGGTGTTCATAATGGTTTGCCAATTGGTATGCAATTGGTTGGAAAGGCTTTGGATGAAGCAACGTTGTTTCGCATGGGGTATGCTTATCAACAACACGCATCGATTCCAGAATTGGAGGGTGCCTTATGAGCCTGAATGATTTTGAATTAGTTATTGGTATTGAAGTTCATTGTCAGTTAAAAACAAAATCAAAATTATTTTGTCCTTCATCGACAACATTTGGAGATGAACCTAATACTCATATTTCTGAGGTTAATTTAGCCTTACCTGGAGCATTGCCAGTTTTAAATAAAGAAGCGGTACGATTAGCTGTTTTAGCAGGGTTAGCATTAGATTGTGATATTCAAAAAACATCGGTTTTTTCACGTAAAAATTATTTTTATCCAGATTTGCCGAAGGGGTATCAAATTAGTCAGTTTGATAAACCCTTGTGTTTAAATGGGCATTTAGATATTGATGTAGAGGGTGTTTCAAAACGCATTGGGATCACCAGAATTCATATGGAAGAAGATGCTGGTAAGTTAGTACATCAGGGGGCAGATTCTATTAAGGGTGCAACCCATAGTATTGTTGATTTAAATCGGGCTGGAACAGCATTGATTGAAATTGTATCGGAACCAGATATTCGATCTGCAGCTGAGGCGCGTGCATATGTTGAAGGCTTAAAAATGATTGTTCAGCATATTGATGTATGTGATGGCAATTTAGAAGAAGGATCGTTACGAGCAGATATTAATATTTCTGTTCGCAAAAAAGGTGAGAAAGCTTTCGGAACCCGTGCAGAAATTAAAAATGTTAATTCGTTTCGTAGTATTGAAAAAGCAATTGATTATGAATTTAAGCGTCAGACAGCATTGGTTTTAGCTGGTGAGGCTGTGATTCAGGAAACACGAAATTATGATGAAGCAACTCAAAAAACCACATCATTACGAGGCAAAGAAGAAGCCCATGATTATCGTTATTTCCCCGAGCCGGATTTACCACCCTTGGTTATTACCGATCAGCAATTAGCAGACTTTAAGATGCAGTTGCCGGAATTACCTTCGATAAAATTGAAGCGTTATCAGGATGAGTATCAATTAACAGCTCACGAGTGTAAGGTTTTGTTACAAGATGTAGCCATGGGACATTTTTTTACAGCTGTTTTATCTCAGGTAACATCAGCCAAGCCAAAAAAAGTTGCGTTATGGATTACAGGAGAGTTAAATGCTGTGGTTAAAGAAAAGCAAAGTGATTTTTCTAACTTATCAATCTCTTCTCAGCAGATTGCTGATTTATGTGATGCAATGGATACGGGAAAAGTATCGGGAAAAATGGCTAAAGATGTTCAGGTTGCCTGTTTTGATTCAAAGACTTCTGTATCAGAGATTATTGCTCAGATGGGTGGTGGTCAAATTTCGGATACCTCAGAACTAGAAACCGTTGTTCAGGATATTTTAAAGGCAAATATGGATGTTGTTGAAAAGATCAAAGCGGGTAAAACAAATTCGGCTAATTTTTTGATGGGACAAGTTATGAAATCAACTCAGGGAAGGGCAAAACCAGATGTGGTTTTACAGTTGATTTTAGATGTTGTTGAGACGTTGTAATTTTAAACTGATTTTTATAATTATTTTTAATATATTTTTAGCAAAGTTTGGATAGCTTTAAATTAAAAAAAAAATTGTAGTTGAAACGTAAGATAATTTATCTTTAGAATTAGTGAGAAGATTAAGCCTGTTGAATATGGAACTAACGAAGGATTTACGCTAGACTTTTTTAATGGCTACAGAAAAAAAGACACTTAAATTTTTAAAAGATGTTACACAAACACGTCATATTAGCATGTTAACATGCTATGACTTTATGTTTGCCCAATTAATGGATGCTTCGGGAATTGATTGTGTGCTTGTTGGAGATAGCGTGGGGACTAATGTCCTTGGGTATGAGAGCGAGCAAGAGGTTACATTGGCAGATATGATTCATCATACTAAGGCTGTTGCACGAGGTATTAATACGGTGTTAATTATTGCAGATTTACCGTATTTAACTTATCAAACACCAGAGCAGGCGTTTGCTTCGGCACAGCAGTTAATTGATGCTGGTGCAGATGCGATAAAATTTGAGGGTTTTTTTCCAGAAATTGTAAGCTATTTAAGTAAGCATGGAATACAGGTTGTAAGTCATTTAGGCTTATTACCTCAAACAGCACAAAAAAAACAACTTCAAGCTACCGATGATGCATCGATCCAAGAACTTTACGATCAAGCATGCGTGTTAGAGCAGAGGGGGGCATTAATGTTGATTGTTGAGTTAATTCCTGAAGAAGTTGCCCATGTCTTAACACAAAAATTAACGATTCCTGTTATTGGTATTGGTGCAGGGCGTTTTTGTAATGGTCAGGTACAAATTGTTTATGATGTGTTGGGCATAACAAAAAAACAATATAAGCATGTTAATCGATTTTTTGCCCTTCGCGAACGTTTAATCGAAACATTTACAGCCTACCGCAAGCGTGTGGAGGCTTGTAACTATTTAGATATTACGCATAGTTTTCATCTAACTAAGCTATGATAGTGCTATGATGGTTGACATAGTTAGGAGTCGTTGATGGCTGATAGAGTGTATAAATTAATTGCTCACAACAAAAAAGCTTCACATAATTACCTGTTTCTAGAAACGTTGCAGGTAGGGATTTCGTTATTGGGTAATGAAGTTAAATCGATTCGTTTAGGCCGGGTTAATATTCGAGATTCATTTGCACGCATTATTAATGGAGAATTATGGCTATTTAATTGTCATATCAATCCCTATGATTTGGCACATCGAGCATCAAAAATTGAACCTGTTCGTAATCGAAAATTATTGTTGCATAAACGGCAACTTAATAAATGGTTGGGAAAAGTACAAGAAAAAGGCCTAACTATTGTGCCAGTAAAACTTTATTTTTCAGGCCAATATGTCAAATTAGATATAGCTTTGGCAAAAGCAAAAAAACTTCATGATAAACGAGAAGCGATTAAACAAAAAGATATTAAACGATCGCTTAGACAGTCTCAAAAACGTTATTAGAAACATAAAATTATGGTAGCATTATGATCTATGAAGGCCATTGTTTGTGCTATTGCTATTTTGGCATTTTTTACAACTATTACTGCTAAAGAAAATCGTATTCAAGGTAGGGTTGTTATCAATCAGACACCGGTTCCAATAGCTAATGCTACGGTTATACTTGACTCAGTGACTCCAAATCAGCAGGTTATTACAACTACTGGCGGAGAGTTTGAGTTTCACGTGAAACCCGGAAGGCATCGTGTTAACGTTTCTGCCAATAATTATGTGCCGACTCAAAATAGTTTTTTTGTTTCGAAAAATTATACGGTTGAAATTGGAATGAATTTACAAACAGCGATTACTGCTCCTAATCAGCGGGTTGTTGCAGCACGCGTTCAAGATTCGATTTCTTACTATAATGTAGAAGAATCATCCTTGGTACGTCTGTCTCAATCAACAATTAACCCGGATATTATGAATGCGATTAAATTATTACCTGGCGTAGCGTCCCGAGGGTCGTTTGATGCCCGAGTGTATGTAAGAGGAGGAAACTCTTACGAAGTTATAGGGATTTTAGATAATATTCCAATTTATGAACCTTATTTATGGGGTGGGCGGGTATCGTTGTTTAATCCTAATATTACAAAAAATGTCGCTTTTTATCCGGGAGGATATCATGCTAAAGGGGGGCAAAGTTTATCTGGAATTTTAGATGTTCATACAAAAGATGGCAATTTTTCAAAACCTGAGGGGGAGCTTGATGTGTCTCTTTTAGAAGGTAATATATATTATACACGCCCAATTTTAAAAGAAAAATCAACGATGATGCTGTCGTATCGTCGAACGTATTATGATCTTATATTGCCATTGTTTATTACATCAAATTCTGGACGAATTGAGTTTCCTTATTTGCATTCTTTTCAAACAAAATATACCCATAAGATTTCAGATTCTCAAACTGGAAAAGTAGGTATTTATTATTTTAATGATGGATTAAATATTCCTTTTGATGATGATGGCATTTCAAGTGATAATCCTAATGGATATTTTAAATATGATCAGAAATTTTTGATTACATCGTTAAGTCATACTATGGCGTTTAAAAAAAAGTTTGTAAATGAGAGTAATCTTGCTTTTTTTGGTCGTCGAGGGCGTTATGACTTTGAAGAATATTTACAAAATATTAATAATTATTATCAACAAGAGTTTGATAGTATTATTTTGAGAGATGATTTTAGTTGGGATATTACAGAATCTCACCATTTTGAAACGGGCCTTGTATATTATGATGTTGATATTGATGATTCTTTATTTTTAACTTCTCGACCTGATCCGGAAATACCAGGATCTGTTACAGCTAATATTACTGGAAAGTTTCAAGTACCAGCGACATTATTTGGAGCTTACATTCAAGATACATGGCAAATAACAGATGCTTTATCTATGAGATATGGATTGCGTTATGAAGGCACTAAATATCACTCTTATGATTGGAACCGACGTCTTGATCCTCGCATTCAATTTAAATTTTCATTATCCGAAGATACCCAGTTTAAAGTATATTATGGTACATATTCCCAACAGCAATATTTAGCGAATACTATTTTTGATTCAAACGCATTAAATACATCGCTAAAGTATGACCCTGCAAACACAGCTATGGAATTTTCAGATCATATTGGTATAGGTATGGAGCATTATGTGAGCCCAACATTAGTTTTTAAGGCAGATATTTTTAAAAAAAATTATTATGATCTGGCAATAAAACAAGAATCTTTGCAAGAAACTGTGTATCTATCGGATGGAAAAGGGTATGCAGAAGGTGTTGAATTAATATTACAGTATTTAGCTACTCAACGCTTTGATGGTTGGATGACCTATACATATTCGCGAACACGTCGACATGATTTGGATGGCTGGTTTAGTCCGGAATTTGATTTAACACATATGTTTTCTGTGTATGCTGATTATGCGTTTGGTAAAAAGTCTCATATTATAGGAACATATCAGGCACGTTCTGGAGGATTATACACCCCTATCTTAAGTGCAAACGTAAGTAACGATACGGGAGCCTTAGTATATACTCAAGGAGATCGTTTATCTCAACGAATGCCATATTATATGCAGTTGGATGTATGGTATGAGTATGATAATGTTGTTTTTTGCTTACCTATTCCTTTTTTTCCTTCCAAACATAAATTACTTAAAATTTTTCCAGTGTGGTTTTTTGAAGGGTCAACGCGGGTTGGAATTTCTAATCTTTTAGGGCGTAAAAATGCTGTGTTTTATTCTTGGGATGATAAAAAAAATGAGGAAGTATTTGTAAATGATTTGCCACGTTTTTTTATTTTTGGGTTTAAATTAAAATTTTAACTATACAGGAGGTTTTAGAATGATTTTAGAATTAATTGATCGTGGTGGGCCTGTAATGTGGGGCTTATTTTTAGGTGCCTTTGTGGCTTTTGCTATGTTAATAATAAAAGCAATTCCTGTTATAAAATTAATGTTTCATTATCGGCATTTAGGAAAATTAGAAGAGATTAGACATCATTTAAAAGAAAATAATTTTGCTGAAGCAAAAGCATGTTGTTTGCCAGGAGGACCTTTACAACGATTAATTGATAAAGGAATTGAAAGTATTGAGTCAGATGATTCTTTGGATTCTGTTAAAGATCGTTTGGAAATGATTTATGATGATGAGTTGCATCGTTTGGAAAGTGGGATGGGTATTGTATTAATTTTAGGAGAAATAATGCCTATGCTAGGTTTATTAGGAACGGTTGCGGGGATGATTCATGTATTTGAAGCAATTTCAGCTTATGGGACGAGTGATGCTCAGGCATTAGCAGCCGGAATTTCGGAGGCATTATTAACCACAGAAACAGGACTTGTCTTGGCAATTCCAATTTTGTTTTTGTATACAGTGTTAATTAATCAAATTGATACCATTGCTAAGCATATGCGTTATGTTGGAGGGTTTATGGTTTCATTGCAACGAGCTTTTCATGAGAAAGATTAAGAATGTTTAAAGAAAAACCGCGACGTAAAAAGGCAGGGTTAGCGTTAGCGCCTATGCTTGATTTGATTTTTATTTTACTTATCTTTTTTGTTGTTTCAACATCCTTTTCTAAATTGCCCGGAATTAATATCAACCGTCCAGATGCCAAGCAACCGGATCGTTTACCACCTAACAATGTAATGATTGGTATTACTGTTGAAGGGACTTATGTAATTAATGAAAGGACCTTATCCCAAGAACAATTAAAAGAGGCGTTGCAATTAAAATTTCAGGCCAATCCTAAGGTTACAGTGTTAATTGTTGCTGATGAGGAATCAAAGTTAAAATTTAGTGTCTTTGTGATGGATGTATGTAAGCAAATTGGTATTGAACGATTTGCGATTGCAGAAGAAAAAATTTAAGGATGATACGGTATTTTTTTGGTGTAAGTATCTCTCTGGTACTGTGTATTTTTATTTTTTATTTACTAGCACTTGGCCATACTCAGCGAATTAATATTAATGACTTAACAAAAAAATCATATCAATTTTATACGCTTTATAAGCCAAAGTCTGAAAAGCCTAAACCTACAAAAACAATTAAAAAAAAGATGCCTAAAATCGAAAAAAAACCTCTTAAATCTTCCAAGCCACAATCGAAAGCTATAGCAACTCAGACTACGGATAAGGTTCAGGATATTGCAGAAGAGGTTGTAGATGTTACAGAGCTAGATCAAGCGGTTCAAATTATTCGTCCTATCATTCCCAGGTATCCAGACATTGCTCAAAAAGCAGGAATTGAGGCTACAGTGATGTTAAATTTGATTGTTAATGAAAAAGGTAGCGTAGAATTTGTTACGGTTGTTTATTGTTCAAAGCCAGGGTATAACTTTGAAAAAAATGCTATAGATGCAGCTAAGAAGTTGCGTTTTGAACCCTTTCTTAAGAATGGAAATCCAGTGAAAGTAACGTTAGTATATCCTATTCAATTTGTATTAATAGAATAAGTTATGCGTAGGCGATGGGGTCGGGTATATTCGCATCATTAAATCCCTTTAAGCGTAATTGGCAGGCAGGGCATTTTCTGCAAGCAGGGCGTAACCCTTCATAACAGGTATGAGATTCTTTATACCAATCAAGTTTTCCTAGAGATTGCATTAGTAGTACGGTTTCTGCTTTAGATAATTTCATGAGTGGGGTTTTGATGCTGATAGAAAAATCAAGGCCTAGTGATAGGGTCTGTTCAAGAGAGCTGATAAATTCTTGGCGACAGTCGGGATAGCCTGAATAATCTGTTTCGCAGACACCGGTATAGATAATTGAAATGTTTTTTTCTTTTGCTATTACAGCCGCAGTACTTAAGAAAAAAATATTTCTGCCTGGAACAAATGTATTTGGAAGTGCTTTTGTTTGTGTTTCGATGGGGATATCATGGGTTAGAGCATTGGGAGTTAAATTAGCAATATAGCTTAAATCAATAACTTCAAAAGGAACGTTTGCTAGCGCTGTAATTTTTTTTGCTTGTTCTAATTCTATCGTATGGCGTTGTCCGTAATTAAAGCCTAGTGCTGTAACTTTGTTAGGATAATCGTGGCAGGCTTGTGCTAAACAGGTCGTGCTGTCCTGACCTCCCGAAAATAATACAAGTGCTTTCATATGGTGGTATTATAACCATGATTTGAATAAAAAATTAATATGATTGCATAAAGCCTTTGTTTTTGAGATTAATTTTTATACACTATTACGCATGTCACAGAAAAAAAATGTTTTGATTTTATGTACGGGAAACTCTTGTCGATCTCAAATGGCAGAGGGCGTATTGCGTTATTATTATGGGGATGTTGTGACGGTGTATAGTGCTGGAACTCAGCCTTCTCATGTAAATGAACATGCTATTGCTGTTATGAATGAGCTTGGTATTGATATTTCTGGGCATTATTCTAAATCTGTACATGATATTTTGGATGTTACTTTTGATGTTGTGATTACGGTATGTTCAAATGCAGATGAGAATTGCCCGGTAATTATAGGGGAGTTTCAAAAGTTTCATTGGGGATTTGACGATCCCGTTGGTAAGTCGCTAACTGTTTTTCGAAAGGTTCGTGATGAGATTGTTTTAAAATTTAAAGATTTTTCAAATGAAGTGAGTCTATGAGACGCTACTTATGTGAAGGTATTGGAACATTTTTTTTAGTTTTTGCTGGAACGGGTGCTGTTATCGCCAATGATCTTTTTGGCGGACAGATTACTCATGTGGGGATAGCTTTAAGTTTTGGGTTTGTTGTGATGGCCGTTATTTATGCGTTTGGTTCCGTGTCTGGTGCTCATATTAATCCTGCAGTGACGCTTGGGTTTTATGTGATTAAACGACTATCATTAAACGATGCTATTAAGTATATTATTTCACAATGTCTAGGAGCCTGTGTTGCTAGTATTATGTTAGCAGTTATGTATCAAAGCCATGAGTCCTTAGGTGCAACCCTCCCAGCTATTAATATTTGGGGTGCATTTGTGTATGAATTTTTGCTTACATGGTTTTTGATGATGGTTATTTTAAGTGTTGCAACTGGAGCAAAAGAAAAGGGATTGATGGCAGGCGTTGCTATTGGGGGTACGGTGGCACTAGAAGCTTTGTTTGCAGGACCTGTTACAGGGGCGTCGATGAACCCTGCTCGATCCTTAGCTCCAGCGCTTATTTCAGGAAATATGTCTGATCTTTGGATTTATATTTTTGCACCCGTATTAGGTGCTATTTTTGCATCATTATCCTGTCACTATCTTCATAAAGGGGACTGTTGTTTGAATTGATTATAGTTTATTTGCTATAGTTTTTTGTATTTAGTGTTAGTTTTTATGTGGGTTTTTTTAACCACATTTACATATTACTGACTTTGAATCTGATTGTGAATAACCATTTCCAACCCACCATCTTCCTGTATTAGATTCAAAACCTATTGGGTTACCAATCATTATATCTATTTTTGGGATAAGAGTGTTGATATCGGTATTTCTCAAAGATTCTTTGTCTTTAATGTCTTTAATTTTTTCTAATACATCTATACATTCAGCTATTCCTTTTTTATATGTTTGTTTTTCAGATTTTGGATAACCAAGAATCTTGAATACTTGATTTAGTAAACTAATATAATTTTCACTTGTTACAAAACTAATTAGGTTTTCTTTTGCTTTTATAGATAAATCAGCAAAATAAGATGGTATAGTTGGTTTTGTAGTTCTAGTATCATAATCTGCAACAACAAACTCTATGTTACCGTGGTTATCTTTTTTGTAAAAAATATTATGAGGCATTAAGTCTCCAACTCCCAAAGTTGCGGCCTTACAAAGTTGTAATCGATATTGTTTTACAAATGTACTAAATAATGTATTAAATTCATCTGAGTTTTGTATTGAACGCCATCCATCTTGAGTTAAGTCTTTAGTTTTACTGCCTAATAGTTTTGTATGATTAATAGTAAACATTTGTGGAACTAAAGGGTCCGGTGGTAGTGGTAACCCTACTGCATCAAGTATTTCCCTATTTGCAAGCGCTGCAAGGTATGAATGACATTTATAAATAGTAGATTGATTATTTTTTCTGTTAAATGATTTGCTATAAAAACCTTCTATTTGCATACTACTATCAATTAGTTTTTTATTTTTGCATAAAGAGTCGCATGTATGTAGTGATTTCTTTTTTTTTCCAGCATCCTTTTTAAGAGGGTCTTGTCCAACTATAATACCACTTGTTTTAATCCAGCCCGTATTAGCAGGATGGGTGTGGGTAGGATGATAAGTCCCATCTCCACTGTTTGGCCTGCAGTGGATTGTAGGCAAACCTGTAGCTGCAAAACATAGTAAAGCTATTTTAATAAAAGATCCCATTTTTTTCCTCTTTTTAGTACTGGTAACATATTATCGAAAAACAAATAGAAAAAATTTCATTTTTTTGACTTACTAGTTTCAATAGCATTTTAGTGATCTAATAATATCTTTAGGTAATGGGCTTTTTTAAAGCGTTTTAAAATTTATCTAATAATTTCTATATCGGGCAGATTTTCTTGAACGTTAAGATATGTTTTTTGAGAAGTAAGGACGTCCGTGACAATCTCTAATGGCTTATATCATATTTCTGGAAGCGTCATTTCAAGTTTATGTTTTACGTGAAATACAAGCTGTTCTCTAGGTGGATTAAATAAAGTAATTATGCCATGATGATTACCGCTAGCATCAACCCTGTACCAGCCGAATTCTTTAAGGTAAATAGCATTGAAGCCATGCAGACAAAACGGATATCCGTTTCCGTTTATACTTAGTCTTTGATAGCAAAGTCCAGCTGGAATATCAATTGCACGTAATAAAGCAGCAAGAAGATGACTTTTAGCATAGCAAAACCCTGTTTGGTATTTAAGAACATCAGATGCTATACAGGTTACAGGGTTAATTTTGTAATATCAGCTATGTTTAATGGAGTCTCTAACGTATTCAAAGCAAGCTTTGGCTTTTTGTACGTCGGTAGTGTGGTTGCTGGCTAAAATAGGTGCTTGTTTTTGTATAAGATGATTGTCAGAGTTAATAAATTTTGAGGATTCAAGGTACTGTTTTATATCCATGATTATATCAATCTATTTATATTCATAACATAACGTTTACACCACGCATCAAGAACTGATGCGTGGTGTAAATAGTGTGCTATTAAAGTACTTGTCCAGAATAGGTAAGAGAATTGATAATTGTTTTGGCTTTTGAAACAACAGAATCAGGTAGTGGTGCATATTGTAATGGACTTGCATATTGCTGACCTTGAGTAATCATCCATGACAACATTTTCTTTGTTTCTAAGGCTTGTTCTTTGGTTCTGTTATTAAAGTTTTGATCTTCAAAAGCTAAAATCCATGTAAAGCCACTAATGGGGTACCCATCGCTAGCTTCTGTGTTGGTGATTGAGGCACGTGTATCTGCAGGAATGGTTGTATTTGCCGCTTTAGATACGGATTCAACCGATGGTTTTATGAAGTTACCACGTTTGTTTTTAATACTAGCTACAGGCATTTTGTTTTGAGTAGCGTAAATACTTGTAATATAGCCAATTGCACCAGGGGTTTGTGCAATACTTGCAGCAACGCCAGCATTACCCTTTCCGCCAACACCATCAGGCCATGTAATAGCTTTACCTCTACCAATAGAGTTACTCCAACTTTTACTAACTTTTGTTAGGTAATCAGTAAAAATAAAGGTTGTTCCACTACCATCAGAACGATGGACGCTTAAAATGTTTAGATCTGGCAAGTTTACACTAGGATTAATTGCCTGAATTGCAGGGGTATTCCATTTTTTAATTTTACCTAAGAAAATATCGGCAATAATTTCTGGTGTTAGTTTAAGTTCTGTAATTCCTGGTAAATTATAAGATAAAGAAATTCCTCCCAAGCAAATGGGGATATGTAAAATTTTATTACTCATTTTTTCTAAATCAGATGTTTTTATAAAGGCATCGGAAGCACCAAAATCAACCGTTTTATTTTTTAATTGGCGAATTCCAGAACCAGACCCAACAGATTGGTAATTAATTCTTACCTTGGCTTGTTTGTAATACTCAGTAAACATTTTTGAGTATAGAGGATAAGGAAATGTTGCTCCAGCGCCTTGAAGCTCAATTTCTTTTGTAGATGAGCAACTTGCTAAAAGCGCTACGGCTGTTGTAGCTAATAGTGCTTTTTTAAAATTATTTATACGTGTCATTTTTTGTTTTCCTTTTGATAAAAATTAAAATTTTACGTTTAGATCTAATTGAACTAAGTAATCTGTACTTACAGTATTGCTTATTTTGTTCATTGCATAATAATCAAGCGTAAGTGTTGAATAGTTTGATAACCCATAGGCAAGAATAATTTCAAACCCTTTGCGATCAGTAGCACCGTCATAAGCATCTGAATCTGGTAAGATATCTAACCATGCATCAGATTCTAAATAACGATAACTAACCTTTGTTTGCCAAGCAGAGCGTGAATTTATCTTTTTATTACCTAACTTAAGTCCGATAATTCCACCTCTATTATTAGAGTCACAGTTCGTATTAAGAACGAGTTCGCCGAAGGGTTGAATTAATTCAAGGCCATACATATTCGCTAATGATAGTTGGCTACTTAGAGTGATTGGGTAAAATTCATCTTTTAAACCAGTAGTAGCTCCCGTATTTGTTTCAGCTGATTGACTCCCGAAAATAGCGCCTTTAACATTCTTGGTAAGGTAGATGCCCAGTGCATTTTTAATGGTTGCTTGTCTGTTTAAATCCCAGCGGTATTGGGGTTGAACAACGGCAAGAACAGGATCCTTATCAGTACTGTTATTATTTTCATCGATAATAAATAAGGCTGTATTGATATTTAGGTTTTTATATCCTTGAGTCGTATAGTTTAGATGAATTCCGTTAGGGTTGATATCAGAATCCCATAGTAAATCACTGGGAGTCCATAAAGGATTTTTCATCTTTCCTAAAGTGAATTCTATAGAGTTTGAATAGTTATGCTTAAGATAGGCATAGTCTAAACGAATATCTACAGTTTCAAACGAGTTACCGTATGTTTGGTTTGTTGATCGAGATTCGGTGCTTCCCGTCGCCAAGCCAAAGTTAATATCTGTTTGTCTTGATAATTCTTTTTTTGCTCCAAAACGAAAGCGAAAACGTTCGCGTAAGCGATTGTCATTACTTTGCCAGTCGTTTTGTAATCGTAATCTTAGATCTCCTTTGAATATTAGTGATTGCTCTGCTGTAATTGATGAAGAAAAACTTACTAAAGTTATAAGAAATAAGCTTTTCCAAAAAATATGTTTATTCACAATGAATCCTTTTTTTGTAAATTTTTTCAAAAAACTAAGATGGTATGATTAAAGTGAGCATCCCTCCTTAATTAAAAATAAAGAGGTAAAGAAGTATTTTGTATTTAGATGTGAGTATTTCATTTTATGTAAAGATTAATTAATTTACATAAAGAAGATATTTATAATCATTTTTTTGAATTCAGTCAATTATAAATTTTAAATTTATAAAAATAAAAAAAGGCGTAAGTAAATTCTTACGCCTTTTTTTTGGTGCTTACTAATAAAAAATATTTATTTTTTTGTTAGTGCTTTAGTAATTAAAGAATCAAGTTCATTAAAAAACAATTCTTCAACTTGTCTAAACTGTTTTTCAGATTTTTCGTCAATTATAAATACAGGCATGTCGATTAGATTAATTGCTTTATCTGAGATAACTTTAATGTTTTTATCAAAAATCATTTTTCCTTCTTTGTTTCGAACAACGAGTGTTCCAATTGCTCCAATTTGTTTTGCAGGAATTAGAAATAGTTTTTTTGAGGTAACTTTAAAGAATTGAAATTCAAATGATGCAACTGCGTCTACATTAAGCTCTTTAGTTAAAGCAATAGATTTGTTTTTACCATCTTCTAAATCATCAGGTTTTGCACGTAATTTATTAGTTTCTAAATCTTGGTAAACATAAGGCTGAGGCGTATAGTACTTAAGATCATTAAATTGATTATTCAGTTTATTGTTGCTTGGATTAAGATATAACGTATTAGTTGCAAAACGTGTTGAAGGAACCACTGTTAATGGAGAGGCATCAACGCGGTCAATTAATTTTTGAGTCATTGAATCAAAAAACTCTTTTTCTTTTCCGGATACTGCTTCAAAAACATCGCTAGCTGAGTTTAGTAATTTTGATTTATTTCCTGTTAGTTTGTTAAGCTTAGAAAGAGCTGCGCCAGCAGTGATCACATCACCTTCTTCTTTTAGATCACTTGTTCTTCCAGAATTAAATTTTGCTTTTGTAACCGTAGATATTTGTTGATTATATCTAACGCTAACAAGTGCTAATGACTCAACTTCTTGCAATAATTTTGAGTTTGCACAACCACTAAGTAACAATGCACTTAGAGCAAAAATTGATAAAAATTTTATTTTTTTCATTAAACTATCCTTTTATATTTAATATTTGTAATTTTATCATAAAATTTAGATAGATAATAGATAGATAAAGGATAAATGAGCAGATAAAAGACAAATAAGCAAAGGGTTTGAGTGATTATCATGAAAGGGATTTCTGTATAAATAAGTAGATAAAAGACAGATAAGCAGAGGAGAATTTACGGTTTTTGCTGGGGACTTGGTAGCGGGGACAGGACTCGAACCTGCGACCTTCGGGTTATGAGCCCGACAAGCTACCACTGCTCCACCCCGCGATATTGTTGAATATTCTAACAAAAGTTAGTTTATTATTCAACTATCAATGAGTTTATATAGCTTTTTTTTATATTTTTATTTATTAATTTCAGAAATGATAATGTGTTATACTGAAAAGAATGTCTGACGAAGAAAGAATTATTTCATCAAACCCACACATTGATGATCATCAGGAAGGAAGTTTGCGACCCCAAATGTTGGGAGAGTTTATAGGACAATCAAAATTAAAAAAAAACTTATCTGTTTATTTAGAAGCGGCAAAAATGAGAGAAGAATCCATAGAACATCTGATGTTTTATGGACCACCGGGATTGGGCAAAACTACGCTAGCAAATATTATTGCTAGAGAAATGAATGTTAATATAAAAATTACGTCGGGCCCAGCGATAGACAGAGCTGGCGATTTAGCTGCTATATTAACTAATTTAGAGCAGGGCGATGTGCTATTTATTGATGAAATACATCGCTTAAATCGAAATGTAGAAGAAGTATTGTATTCTGCTATGGAAGATTTTGAACTAGATATTGTTATTGGCAAGGGGCCAGCTGCACGATCGATACGTTTAGATGTAGCGCGCTTTACTCTTGTTGGAGCTACTACGCGAATAGGATCGTTATCGGCACCGTTAAGAGATCGTTTTGGAATTATTGAGCGTTTAGAGTTTTATATGGCTGAAGAGCTTCAGGCTATTATTGTTCGTGCTGCTGAAATTCTTAATTTAGTGATTGACGATGAAGCTGCGCTTCAAATTGCAAAACGGTCGCGAGGAACGCCAAGAATTGCAAATCGTTTATTAAAGCGTGTTCGAGATTGGGCACAGGTTAATCATATTGATATTGTTAATAAAGATACGATTCATTCTATTTTAGGTGAGCTGGGTGTTGATGATGTTGGTCTTGATGATATGGATCGACTTTATTTAGATACATTGATTGTAAAGTTTCGAGGTGGGCCCGTTGGGGTAGAAACATTAGCTGCGAGTATTTCAGAAGAGTCTGCTACAATAGAAGATGTGGTAGAACCTTTTTTGCTTCAATGTGGCTTTATTGAAAGAACGCCTAGGGGTAGAATGGCTACGCATTTAGCGTATTCGCATCTTGGATTAAGTATGCCAAATGAACCTGTTCAGCAAACACCTTTATTTGAAGAACAATAGGAGAGTGTAGATTATGAAACAACAACTAAGAAAACATGCAATAAAACGCCATACTAATGAGACAAAAATAGACCTAGCTTTTGCAGTCGATGGTACGGGGCAATCAGCCATAAAAACAGGCATTGCATTTTTTGATCATATGCTTGATTTATTTACCAAGCATGGGTTATTTGATCTACAATTAACAGTAGATGGAGATCTTGATGTTGATTTTCATCATAGTGTTGAAGATGTTGGTATTTGTTTAGGCCAAGCATTTCATCATGCAATGGGAGATTGCCAATCTATTGTGCGTTTTTCAGATGTAACATTGCCAATGGATGATGCCTTATCACAATGTGTTATAGATGTAAGTAATCGTCCTTACTTAAAATTTAATGCTGTATTTTCTCATGCTAAAGTTGGTCAGTTTGATACAGAGTTAGTTCAGGAGTTTTTTCAAGCATTTGTAAATAATGCTCGAATAAATTTACATCTTAATTTGCATGAGGGAACCAATGTTCATCATCAAATTGAGGCATGTTTTAAAGCATTTGCGGTTTGTTTAGATCGAGCAACGCGTATTGATGTTAGAAAAAAAGGAATCCCATCGACCAAAGGAGTATTATAAGTTTATGCCGATTGTTATTTCAGAAGATAAGATTAATGAAATAATTTTACGATTAGCAGATAAAATTTATAATTCTAATTCTGGAGATATCGTATTTTTGGGTTTAGGTGATAATGGCGCTATATTAGCCAATCGGTTGTCTAGTAAAATCCAAAAAGAATATGAAAAACAAATTTTAGTGGGAAAATTAGAGGTAGGGTTGTATAAATCGCCCGAAACTAACGATCATTTTGTAACCATAGGCAAATCAGATATTCGATTTTCTTTGAAAAATAAAACGGTAATTTTAATCACAGATCAGGTGAAAACAGGTAGAACGATGATTGCAGCGTTAAATGCATTATCTGATTATAGTGAGGCTGATATTGTTAAATGTTGTTGTGTTATTTTTCGTAATTGCATGAGACGCCCCATTTATTTTGAATATATTGGAGAGACTGTTTCTGTACCAGAAAATCAACAACTTTCCTGTCATTTTTACGAAACCGATGGTGAAGATGTGATAAAAAGTTATGTTTAAAATTAAAATTAATTTAGGAATATTATAAACTGGTTTCTTATCATGTTGATAAATTTAATTTATAAAGGGATAATATTTTAATATGGCTACACCAAATAAACCTAACAAAAAGCAACCCGTAAATAAAAATTGGAAGAACACAGTTTGGTATTTTCTTTTAGGTCTTATGTTACTATCTATAGTAACAACATACTTCAACGAGCCCGTAGGTCCATCGCAAATTAATTTTTCAGATTTTATACAGCAACTTTCTCAGGGTAGTATCAATGAAGTTACGATTCGTCCATCAGAATCAATTATTATTGGTAAAACAAGCTCTGGTGAGTTATTCAAAACATATTATGTAAATTACCCTGAATTGATGCAAGAATTGCGAGCTCAGGGTATTGATATAAAAGTAAATCCTGCAGATAGTGGTTGGGTTTGGGGCATGTTTTTACAAGCATTTTTACCATTTTTGCTTATTATGTTGTTATGGTTTTTTATTTTTAGACAAGCACAGGGAATGAACAATCAGGCAATGTCTTTTGGAAAATCTAGAGCAACACCATGGAACAAAGAAAATAAGAATAAAACGACATTTAAAGATGTCGCTGGTGTAGATGAGGCTGTTGAGGAATTAGCAGAAATAGTTGATTTTCTAAAAAAACCAGAGCGATACAAATCTATTGGAGCAAAAATTCCAAAAGGGGTTTTATTGATGGGCCCTCCTGGTACGGGAAAGACGTTGCTAGCTAAGGCCATTGCTGGAGAAGCTGATGTTCCTTTCTTTAGTTTATCGGGATCTGATTTTGTGGAGATGTTTGTGGGTGTTGGTGCATCTCGAGTACGTGATTTATTTGGACAAGCAAAGAAAAAGCAACCCTGTTTAATATTTGTTGATGAAATTGATGCTGTTGGGCGACATCGTGGTGCGGGGCTTGGTGGAGGCCATGATGAACGTGAGCAAACCTTAAATCAGTTATTAGTTGAAATGGACGGTTTTGATGCAACTCAAACAATTATTGTAATTGCTGCAACGAATAGACCGGATATTTTAGATCCTGCGTTACTACGACCGGGTCGTTTTGATCGTCAAGTTACAGTTGATAAGCCAGATTTACTAGGTAGAGTAGAGATTTTAAAAATTCATTCCAAGACTAAAAAGTTTGATAAAGATGTTGATTTAGAAATTATTGCTCGTGGTACGCCTGGCTTTACGGGGGCAGATTTAGCCAATTTAATGAACGAGGCTACACTTTTAGCTGCAAGAAATAATCAAAAGCTTGTCATGATGAAAGATTTACAAGAAGCTCTTGAGAGAGTTATTGCGGGTCCTCAGCGAAAGTCTCGTGTAATGAGTGATTATGAAAAAGAAGTAATTGCTTATCATGAAGTTGGCCATGCGTTAGTTGCTGCATATGCAAAAAAATCAGATCCCGTTCATAAAATAAGTATTTTACCTCGTGGGAGAGCGTTGGGGTATACATTACAGTTACCTGTAGAAGATAAGTTTTTGATGAGCCGTGAAGAAATACTTAGTACTATTGAGGTATTAATGGGAGGCCGGGCTGCAGAAGAGTTAATTTTTAATGAAATTACCTCAGGGGCTTCAAATGATATTGAAAGAGCGACTCAGATGGCTCGTTCTTTTGTTTGTACGTATGGTATGTCGAAAAATTTGGGTACGCGTAAATATGGTGGCGCACAAGAACAAGTGTTTTTAGGGAAGTCTTATGGTAGTGATAATAAAGATTATTCAGATGATACAGCTACCTTAATTGATAATGAAATCAAGACGTTGATTGATACTGCGTATGATAACTCTATGAAAATATTAGTTAAATATCGAAAAAAGCTGGATGAAATTTCAAAATTATTACTAGAAAAAGAAACGATTGATCGAGATGAGTTTTTAGAGCTGTTAAATTCAAAAAAGAAATCGGTTAAAAAAACTATTGCTGATGCGGTTAAGGATGTTGTTCCGAAAAAAACAGACTCTGAACCTCCTGCAGGGTTAAATCCTGCATCTTCTCCTGCTTAACGTGGGGTAAAAAATTATGTTTTTTGATGCTGTTGTAGCTCATGATGTAAATTACGGTATAGGCATTGATAACTCTTTAGCCTGGAATTTGCCCGAGGATATGGCCTTTTTTAAAGCACTTACTATAGGAAAACGTTTTCCTAAGAAAAAAAATATTGTTATTATGGGGCGAAAAACATTTGATTCAATTCCAAAAAAATTTAGACCTCTTTCAAATAGAATTAATATTGTTTTGACTCAATCAACCATAATATCAAATGAAGAAAATCTTATTTATGCGAAGTCTATTGAAGAGGCTTTAGAGATAAGTTTTAAATTACAAGCTACAGAAAATATAGGAACTATTTATTGTATGGGTGGGAAAACGATTTATGATTTGATGTTGCCTTTATCTTCATGCCGTCGACTGTATGTAACGTATTTAAATAAAAAATTTGATTGTGATGCATTTTTAACACCTTATGATTCATTATTTAGTCTAATTGAAGAAAGTGATCTTCATGAAAGTTCAACGGGTATTTTATATCAATTTAAAACGTTTCAATCTAATTTATTTGATTCAAAAAATTAATTAATTAATTTTCTACTATTAATTGGAATTGGTATCGATTCTTCAAATGTATCATCAATAATTTGCGGTGTTATAGCAATAACAAGTTCTGTCTGATCTGTTTGTGATTTTTTTGATTTAAATAAGCTTCCAATAAATGGCAATTTAGACATGAATGGAAATTGGGACCGTGTATCTGAGTCTGATGAATTAAATAAGCCTCCAATTAATACGGTATTACGATTTTTAACATAAACGGTTGTATTTACTCTGCGTGTTCTGAGTACAGGAATATCATTGTTTTTTCCTCGATAGCCATTTATATAACTTACTTCTGGAACTATTTTGATTTTTATTTCCTGAGTAAAGGCATTGATTTCCGGAAGAATAGATAGATTAATTCCGGCATTTGCATATTTAATAGATTCGGCAACAGTTCCTCCAGATATAGAGAGTTCTGTATATGGAATTCTATCACCAATAAAGATAGTTGCTTCTTGTCCATGAATTGCTTTAATACGTGGCTTCGCTAATACTTTTGCATTGCCATCATTTTCTAGTAAATTGATAACAGCGGATAACCCTGAAATGGTTGATTGGTACGTAAAGTTTCCAGCAGATTCTGTTAAATCAATACCAACGCCATAATTATCAGACCAAACAACACCAAGGTTATCAAGCACTGATTTAGTAATCTCTAAAATCTGAGCTTCCAAGATAATTTGAGGTATTTTTTCAGAATCTAGTCGGCTTATGATTTTTGATAATTTTTCCATTTTTTTTGTATCGGCTGTTAATATTATTAGGCTTTCTTGTGTTTGAATGACTTCACCAGATACTAAATATTCATTTAAAATTGGTTTAACAACCTCGGATTCAATATTATTTAATCGAATTATTTTTGTTTCTAATCGAGAAGGTTGATCAAGCGCTGCTTTTCCGCCCACCATTATGGTTGAATCAACGATTTTATAAGCCATTCCCTGAGAATTGAGTACAAAATCAAGCGCATCAACAATTTTTACATCTTGTAGTGATATATAGATTTCTCCTTCTAGAGATTTATCTGATACAAGATTGAGATCTCCTTTTTGTGCTAAAATTGTAATGATATCTCTTAAATCTGCCCCAGCTAAACTTAGTGAGATTGTTTTTTGTAGTTTTTTATTTAAATCTCTGGATGTATTTTTTGTAATATTTTTAATTTCATCTTGTTTAGTTTCATTAATTCTAAATAGTTTTAATAGAGATGTTGTATTTAACCCATTTTCGCCAATTGCATAAATATTAAATATATACTTACCAAAAGTCTCTAGCTCAAATACTTCTGAAAAGCCACCGGTTGGATCTAATTTTACAATACGATTATTAATAAAAAGTTCTTTGGCATGTTTTGTTTTTCCCGTAACTGTTATTAAATTTTTATACGTTACAAAATTGTTTTGTGGGGATTTAATAATAATTTCTGGGATATCATAGCGTTTATTTTGAGTTGTTTCTTCTTTTGAAAGCGCAACAACATCGTCTGTTTTATAAAATATATTTCGGGTTATAGATATTTTTTTATTATTTTTATTTGTTGCTTCTAATGTAAATAAATTGTAATCATTGGCCTTCATTAATCGTGTTGTGAATGAGAATTTACCACTTTCAGAAAAAGGTACTTCAATATTGTTTATAGTAAAAGACTTAGCTCCTGTTAATACACCGACAAAGGTTATTACTGACTCTGAAGAAATAAAGTTATCTTTGGGAGATGTTAGCATAATCGAAAGCCCTTCAGTTTCATTATCTCTGTAAAAAATATTTCGAGTTAAAGATGTTTTGTGTTTTTTATCTAAGCTATTACTTATAATATAAAATGTTTCATAATCATTTTTTTTGGATAATGTGTATGGGTAATTAAAAAAACCTTCACTGGTTACATTTACGGTAACATCATTGATAGTTAAATGTGTTGAACCTGATAATTTTCCTGAAAAAACAATATCGGGGGTTGATGTAATTAAATTGTTTTGTGGGGATGTTAAAGTAATAAAAGGTTTTTTATCTGAGTTTTCTTGGGTTTCTTTTGTTTTAAAAAATACTTTTCGAGCTACTTTAGTGACTTCCCCAGATTCTGAGGTTGCAGTAAGAATAAAGTAGTTATATTTGTTTGCGTTTTTAAGCTTTTTTTTTGTAAAGAATTGTCCTTTTTCATTAAAGGATAAAGGTGCATTATTTAATGTTAATGTTTTGGTGTTAACTACATTTCCCTTAATTAATATTTGATCTTTTGATGTAACAGTATTATCAAGCGGTGAAAATAAAGTGATTGATGGCGCTTCTGCGTGAATTGTAGTAACCAACAAAAATGTTGTAAGTCCTAGTATTAATTTAATTATTGTTTGGTATTTCATTCAAATTGCCTTTCCTCACCTAATTTTACCATGATTTTTTGATTATCGTTTGATAGTTTAATATATTTTCGTGTAATTTGTGTGACTTTATATGTATGAATAGTGCTTCCTTTAAATATAATTTTTTTGAATTTTGTGAATTGTACTACTGCAGAAGGGTTTTCTTTATCCCAAATTATTCCAGTAAGCTTAAATTTTCGCTCACTGTAAATATTACCATCTTCTGATTCTTGAAACTCATAAGGAGCAAAGGGATCGCGAGTAATTTTTGATTCTTGGCTATATGCTGTGGAGGCAGAAATAGTTAAAAAAAGTATTAGTATTATTGTAATAAAATGTTTCATGGTTTATTTTCCAATGAAATTAAATTTAGGTTTAGGCGAATAGTAAGAGTTACAGGATTAATTGTTTTTCTATCTATTTTTATAGAACTTATGTTAATAGATTTTTGAGAATTTTCAATTTCTTGAATAAAGTCCATTAAGTTAAAAAAACTACCTGTGCATTGTAAAGATACAGGGGTTTTAAATAAATTATACTCTAGGGTTTCTTTTTTGCTGAAATTAATATTAGATATTGAAATTTGATATTTTTGTGCGATCTTAGGTAATTCGCTGATAGAGAACTTCTCTAAATCTTTTTTAGAAAAAAATTGGGCTTTTGTTTCTGCTAATCTTAATTGAAGTCGGTTTTCTTCATAAATTATATTTTCTTTATTTTCTGTTTGTTTTTTTCGTAAGTTTAAGGATCTTTCAAATTGTTCAACTTGTTCTTGGTTTTCAGTAAATGCTTTGGAATTAGGTAAAATAAGTGTAAATATTAATTGTATAGATAAAATAAAGGTAATGCCAATATAAAAATAATGTTGATATTGCCGAATGATATCTAATTTTTCATTAAATGAATCAGATTCTATAATTTCTGTTAAATTAAATTTTTCTAAGATGCTCATTTATTTTTTAACTCAAATGTAATTGTAAAACTATTAATTAGGGTTTTATCTTGGAAGATAGATTGTATTTTTGATAATTTAACATTTTTATATTCCGTTTCTAAATTAGAGTAAAATGTATAGATAGAGTCTTGATATAAGGCTTCGCCTTTAAGAGAAATTGAGTTTTTTTCATCATAGTTTAATGATAAAAATGTTATGTCTTTTGGTAATGAAGAAATTAAATCATAAAAGAATGTATATTTTGAGTCGTAATTTTTTTGTATGTTTTCATAATATTGGATTGAATTTCTTAAATTTCCTAGCTGATTTTTTTGGCCAGATTTACTACTATTTTGAATAATAGAGATTTGATTTTTTGTTATAGTTATTTTTTCTGAAAGCGTGTTAATTTGAGATTTAATATAAGTATTAGCAATTAAAATTAAGCTTATAATTGAGAAGAAAATAATTAAATTTTTTAAAAATAATTTTTTATTAATAATTGGGGCGAGTTGTTTTTTTACTTTAGTCAAACTAATGGTTTTATTTAAAGGTTCATAAAATTTTAATGCAAGACCAATGGATGGGAGAAATTTATTAATAGTATCTTCTTTGATATTATTTTTCTCATTTACTTCATATTTGATTATTGAAGAGATATTAAATTCCATAAAGTTTATCGAAAAGGCCTTAGTAACCTCAACAATAAAAAGATTGTTAATATCTCTACTAAAATAATAGCATTGCTGAGGCAATGATAATTGAGGGTATATGTTTGAGAACTCTAATATAAATTGTTTGAATGAGTTTACGGCTGCTTCTAAGTTTAACTCTTCATCATTGTTATCAGAGTTTAGTCGCAATGTTTTTGATAATAGTATTTTGTTATTTAAAACAAAATTAATATCGATATATTCATAATCTACGGACATTAATAAAATGGGTTCTTTTGTAGGGGGACTTTGCCATTGTAATGCTCTTAATATACCCAAAGAAACAAGGTCAATAGACACTAAATTCTTATCTAAGGTCTTTGTGAGATCTTCAACGTTATCAATGAGTTCACTAGATAGCCCTGCATAAAAAAGTATCGTATTCGTTTTTTCTAAAGGGGTGTCTTCGGTTGTCTCAGAGTCATCATCTTGACTAGGCTTTTCTGTTTCTAGGCTAAATTTTTGAAAACTAGCTTGAACATCTTTGTTTAAAAAAATAGATGAAAATTGACATTTATTATCAACTTCTAATTGCAATTCATGATTTTCTTTTAACGTGGTAATCAGTGTTCTTTTAATAAAAAAATTTGTGTTTAGCGATATAACAACATTTGATGCTGTAAATTCACTGTCATCAAGAGAGCTTAAAATTTGTTCTGCGATCAGATCTGGATCATTGAGAAGACCCTCATTAATTGCTCTTGGAGGCATGTTTAGTTGCTTGCAGTTTGTTAGTGTATAGGTATCTTCAATTTCATCAATTTGAGACAAATAAATAAACTCTTCATTTATTTCAATTCCAATAACGTTTTTACTAAAGTCTTTTGCCATATTAGTTGCTTTGAATTGAGTGGATTATAATTTCGTTATCAAAGGACTTTGTGATCGATGCTATGAGATGTTTATTGTATGTTTCGTTGGTGCCTATTTCTTTTACGGACCCGTAAGAATTAATGGTTACAAATCCAGTACTGATATCACCAAGAATCTGAACAGAAAAGCTTACGGGATAATCAAAATATTCTAGTGCAGTATTATTTTTATTTGTTTTATAAAAGGTACTTTCATTAATTTTGATCCAATCCTCATTAATTTCATTTTGGTTCCAGTTATTTCCAATTTTAAATTCATAAATGGCATCTTCAATTCCTGCTCTAGCTGCATAATAGGCTTGGGTAGAATATTTTTTTTGGGTCAGGAGTTTGACACGAATTTGAATTAGCTTCCAATAGGTGACTGTTATCATTGTAATTCCTAAAATTAAAAACGTGCTTAAAATTAAAATGCTGCCATTACTAACCTGGGCATTTTTGCGTTTCATTTTATAACGTCTTGGATAACGTCTCAGAACGGATATTTTTTAATAAGATTTGTTTTTGGTTTGAAGTAAAAAATGACTTTTCTAAATTTTTAATATATTCCTCAGCTTCTTTTTTATCTGCTAATATTAATTCTATAATAGTGCTACATTCTTCAATAATTGGATCTTTGATTTTAAATATTGGAGATTTTTTTTCTAAATTTTTTACATCTATTGTGGGCAAAACATAATTTAGAGCTTTAAAAAATGTTTCGTTAAATACAGTATCAATTAATTTATAGTGTGTTTCGGAAAAATCGGTCGTTCTAAAACTATTTATAAAAATTAAGGAGTGAAATGTGCTTAATGGTGTGAGCTCTAATGCAACAGTTTTGTTTTTTGAAACAATGGAATCATTTATAGTTTTCATTTGATATATTTCTGGAGCTTCATAGGCAATTGTTAAGTAATAATCATAATTTTTCTTTACAAGATTTGTTTTGAAATTCCACTCTTTTTTTGTGGCGTTAAAGTTGCCTTCAAATTGAGATTCTTTTGCAGAGATAACTTTTATTTTTTTTGAATCATGAACAGATCCTGAATAGGTGTAACTTTTTTGTCGGTTTTGTAAATTGTTGGGGGTGTTTTTGGATGATGATTTTAATGTAGCAGTTACAGAGCTTTTTGCCCAAGCTAAATCATATGCTTTATTTTTCTTATAGCTTTTTAATAAAATATATATTGGAGATTTGTTACTAAATAAGTGCTTTGATCTATCTGGTTTTTGAATTAATGCGCTAGATTTGTTTTTAGTTGGCTGTATTTCTTCTTTAAGTAGAATATCGCTTAAGGTAAACGTTAATGAAAATCGAGGTATTTTTTCATTTTCTGAAGACGTTTGTTGTACAACTTTTCCACATCCATAAATAAGTAAACAGATGCAAATCAAAACACTAGTAAGATATTTTAAATATGGAAACCTCATTATATTAATTATAAATGATTTCAAATTATGTCGCTATAGAAAACATATCGACATTTTTTGCTGATATTAGTTGTTAATTTATCAGAAAATATGAATACATTTTTTTTACTTAAATTATCGTATTATTAATATATGGAATTGTCTAATGTTGATCCAAGGTTTAAACCATCCAATGAATTAAACTTGCCATCTAAAAATATGGACGCTGCTAAGGGTCTTCACGAAGGGCTACGTGCTTTGAAGCAGGGGATGAAAGCAAACTCTCAACAACAAAAAGAGTTGGTTAATACTATTGAGTCATTTATAAACAAGGTTCTTTATTCATCTCAATCTAATATTTATTTAAGTACACAATTAACAGAGGCAATATTAACTGGGGTTTTGGAAACTAATCCGGAATTTCTTGAGGAGATGTTTCCTGATTTTAAGAAATTAAAAAATTTAAATAAAAAACTTTCAGTTAAAGACTTTTTGTTCGTAGCTTCACAATTTGTTTTTTCTTATGATTCTCAAAAAGCTTTAAGTAATATCTCTGTAAAAAATACAAGTTTTGGAAAAGCACTTAATACATTTACTAAAGAAAAACCTATGATTGTATTAAAAAAGCCTTTGGATGTTGAGCTAAAGGAGCGAGCTGGAGGTATTTCAAGTAACGGCGGGGTTTCTTTGTTAGCTGATTTTTCAAATGAAGAAATATTATCGATGATACAATCTATGATAAAAAATGGCCTAGAAACAATCGATGATTTATCTACGTTATTACAGTTGGTTGGTGAGTTGGGTATTCATGCATCTGCTATGTTAATGTCATCTGTATCTAGTGCTATTCAATCGTTTATTGAAGGACAGGCAACGATTATTTCTGATCCCATGGAGCTTTTACGAATTGTTAAAATGATTGAAGAATTTTCTCAAGGGGAGTTAGTAAAAGATATTAACTTTAATGCTATTGGAGGAAAAATATCAGAGTTAATGTCAGGATTAACTCAGGATACTCACTATAATGATATTGTTCGAAATCTAGAACTATCGCCTATTAGTAATGTTGTTGCTCCTGAGATTACTTCAATTAACCCTGAAGATTTGGCAGAGGATAGTTTGGATTCAAAAGCTGCTGAGCAACTTGCGGGAAGCCAATCATATAAAAATAGTGGAGCTAATCTTGATAGTGATAAAAACAATCAGTCTAAGGCACTATCGTTACAATCTTTAACTATTGATTCTGCTAATAACGTAGGTGAAAAAAACTTAGGATTAGCTAATAAAGATAATCATGGAGAGTTACCCTCTCAAGAAGTATTAAAATCTGTGGAAGAGTTATTAAAAACGTTAAATTTACTGTTAGAAAAATCAGAACCTCATTTTCATGATCTAATGTTAGATTTTTTATCGGATGTATTCCGTGATGCTATTGAAAAAACAATGGATAATTATGGAGATTTATAAAGATTAGCTAATATTTGGAGTAAGTTTTTTTACTAAAAATCGTTCTAATGTATATTGTAAGCGAGGGTATAATGGCATGATGGTATCTATGGGTTCAACTAAAATGTTATAGATAGATAACCAATTTCCTAACACAATGTCTTTGAATACTTGGTCTCCAATAATGCAGGCGTTTTCTAAAGAAAGATTTTGATCTTTCACTAGTTGATGCGTAGAAAAGGTGAATGGTTTCATGGCTAAATAAATTCCAACACATTCAATTTGCTTGGCAGCCCGTTCAACACGTTTTTTTGAACGGTTATTAGATAGTAGATAAATTGAAAAGCCGTTATCTTTACATTTTTGAAGCCAATTTAGATGTTGGACAGAAATAAGTCTTTGTTTATTTGATAGTAATGTGTTGTCCAAATCAATTAAGAGTGTTGTGATATTTTTTTCTTTTAAATTTTCTAATTCGATATCCCATACAGCCTCATAAGATTCTGTTGGTATCAAAAGTTCTCTAAAAATTTTTTTCACATCAATAAGGGATATGAAGCGCTTTGACATTTAAATTCTCGAACTGATATCTTTTATAATCTCGTAATGAACCTTCATGCCAATAGGGTTAGCTATTAGGTGAGCTGTTGATTCAAAGACTGTATCTAGTTCGATTAGCTTATGTTCCTTTAATGTTTTTCCTGTTGCTGTTAAATCACAAATTACATCAGATAACCCTGTTAAAGGACTAAGTTCAATAGCCCCGTAGAGTTTTATAATTTTAGCTTTTTTTCCAATTTTTTGAAAATATTTGGTTGCCGAGTTTGGATATTTTGTAGCAACTTTGCAATTATGATTTAACGTTTCTATGGATTGATTTTCTAATCCTGCAATAACTAATTTGCATCCACCAAAATGTAAGTCTTTTAATATGTATACATGGGGCTCTTGCTCTAATAAGACATCTTTTCCAACAATGCCTAGATCTGCTGCTCCTTGTTCTACATAGGCGGGTACATCCCATGGCCTAACAGTTAATAATTTAAATGTTTTCGTAGTGTCGTAGGTGAATAATCGACGAGAATCTTCAAAATCACTTGGGAAAAGAATATTAATTTTTTTAAATTTTTCGATGGTTTCTTTAAGAAGATACCCTTTCGGAACAGCAATAGTTAGTTCAGTAGTCATGATGAAAACCCAATATCATTAAGATTTATAGCAAACCCTACCGCTGTAAGAGGATTGTCAAATAAACTACATAGAGAGTCATATTGGCCTCCAGATGCAATAATGGTTCGATATTTTTTACTGTAAACTTCAAAAATAATTCCTGTGTAATAATGAAGCCCTTTAACTAAGCCTTTGTTAATAATGAAGGGTGTATCAGGATGCGTTTTGGTAAGAATCGGAATGATTTCATCGATGGCTGTAGTGTTTGATTCAATATTGCTACCTCTCTCAGGAATTTCCCCATAAGCAATGTAGTCTCCTTGAAGTAATGCCTGTTTTTTTGTGTCTGGCAATCCGTCTGCAAAGCTAACATGGCCAATATCTATTCCGATATCATCGATATCCAATGATTCAAGTGATCGAATACACATGCTTATAATTTCAGCAATGCTTTCAGTAGAAGAGTATCCAAAAATTTCACAGCCAGCTTGAAATATTTCTGTATCGCTATGATTTTTGTTAGATTTTTTAAAAATTGGTTCGGTATAACATAATTTTATAGGGGTAGGTTGATTTGCCATGCGAGAAGCAACTGTCCTAGCAATAGGCGTTGTATTATCCGGGCGTAATAATAAACGATTTCCAGCGGGGTCAAAAAATTCAATACATTCTTTTTTTTGAATAGGACCTAAACCTTTTTCTAAGTTTTCTGCAAACTCAATGGTAGGTGTTTTTATTTGATTAAATCCATGTTCTGTAAATAACTTTTGTAAAAGAATCATATTTGCGTTGAGACGCTTTGTGTCATCAGGTAAAAAATCTCTTATACCCTGAGGGGTTGAATGTTTGCTCATAGTGGTAGTTTACCATAAAAGGTATGATTTTTTGGAGATAAGCTTTTTAAACTTTTTTTTACATCTACTAATTAGAAAATTTATTGGCTTGTATTTTTACTAAATCGTTTTAAGAAACTTTATTTTGATCATTTATAAGAATTCACTATACTAAACGTATGATCTCAAAAAAAAGAACGGTGGTTTGGATTGAAATAGGGCTGTGGGGTGCGTTAACGTTAATTTTTTTAATTCATTTTTATTTTAATAAATTTGATACCTTGTGGAGTCACCGATCTGCAGGGTTTGGATCGGGAACAACATTATTTGAGGCGAGTCGTAGTGTTCATGTGCATTTTTTTCGAAATGATAGGATGTATTGCTCGTTGGATATGCCAATATCGTTACTAAATGCAAGTAATTTTCTTGCATTTCCATCGTCTAGGAGTAGCACTAAGTTATTAAATCATTGCATTAATAATACATGGATAACTAATGATAAAAATAATACTGTTTATAAGCTAAATTCAGGGGAAAAGGTGCC
>Ga0255759_10000602_pt1 | contig 32385 bp, 26 predicted proteins | sample 101ome_20_FD_179959 | JGI IMG/M metagenome (GOLD analysis project Ga0255759, IMG submission 179959) | Coastal salt marsh microbial communities from the Groves Creek Marsh, Skidaway Island, Georgia - 101404AT metaG (version 2) | ecosystem: Environmental > Aquatic > Marine > Intertidal zone >...
AATTCTTGCAGAGGACCAAGGGTCTAAATTGTCAAATTTAGAAATGTGTGCATTGGTTGGAGCAGTTCTTGGTGCCGGCTCAGACACAGCAGTTGATCTGCATAGCTATCTCATTAAAAACTTACTACAACATCCCGATCAGTTCGAGTTACTAAAAGCAGATCCAACGCTTGTTCAGGGATCAATATCTGAAACTTTAAGATTTGAATCATCTGGTAAAACAGGCTTAGCAAGGTATGCATCAGAGGATTTAGAGATTCATGGTTATAAAGTTAAAAAAGGTCAAATGGTTCAACTTATAACTAGTACAGCTGGAATGGATTCATCCATCTACCATGAACCAAGAAAATTTGATATTCAGAGAGATCACGATAAAAGCATTTCTTTTGGTCAGGGGCCTCACTACTGTATTGGAGTGACACTAGTTAGATCACAAACCGAAGTGATGTTGAAAGAGCTTTTTAAGAGATTTCCAAACCTAAGCCTAGGCGATGAAATTGTTTATGACTACAACCATCACAATGCAAGAAGAATGGATGTCATGACTGTAAATACAAATATTAATTAAAATATTTAATTTAATTTTTATATACAAATGCCAATTTTTACAGAGAGAGGTATTATCAATTTAGATCTTCATGGCATAAAACATGATGACGTATCTGCTGAAGTAATCGATTTTGTATATCAACATCAAGATGCCATGCCTTTAATTATTATATGTGGAAACAGCAATAAAATGATTGATTTAGTTTCAGACGCTCTAAAAACAAACGACATAGTTTTTTCTTCTCCAAGGTTTGGCATTATCCGCATTGAAGGCTTTGCGTAATTTTCTATATATGAAATAGGTAACTTAAATACTATAGGGTGCAAAAAAAACTTATTTTTGTAATAATAAATTAACTTTTTATATGGGGAACTATTATGAATAGAATTAAAACAATTTTTTATGCATTGCCTGTGGTATTTGCATTGAATATCACAGCACAAACTTCTGGCCTTGAAGAAGTTGTAGTTACTGCTCAAAAGAAAGAAGAAAACCTTCAAGATGCGCCTATTGCTGTTACTGCTATTACTGCATCAACTATTGATGATTTAGATCTTACTAATATTGTTGATTTAGCAGGCATGGCTCCGAATGTACATATAATTAATACGCCCTCAAATAATACCGCTGCAACAATTGCTATTCGTGGAGGTTCCACTACAAACCCTGCGATTACCTGGGAACCAACAGTGGGCATGTATCTTGATGGAGTTTATTTAGGCAAAGGTCAAGGCTCAATTTTCGATGTTGTCGATCTTGAAAGAGTAGAGATACTTCGCGGACCTCAGGGAACTTTGTATGGACGTAATACATTGGGAGGAGCCATTAATTTTATAAGCAAGAAGCCATCAGGCTCTGGCATGTCTTCCAAATTGACACTAGGTAATTATGGCCTTCGTAAGGTGCAACTAATTTCTGATTTTAGCGTAGGTGAAAATAAGTTTGCAAAGTTAGTAGTGAATAAAAACAAAAGAGGCGGGTATGTAAAGAATATTGATTCTCCATATCAGCCTGCACAGGGCGGCGTTGTCCCTAACACCGTCTCGTCTAATGGTAAATTAGATGCAATCGATTCTACTGGATATAAGTTTACATATTTGTATGAAGGTGACAAAACAAGTGTAACTTTTACTACAGATAAAACAGACCAAAAAAATGTTCCTCCATTTGCTCAATTAATATATGCAATTCCTAATTGGAGCGAGGCTTTTGGATTAGGAGCATCGCCTTTAGCTGGGGGATTGAAGATAGCACCTATTGAGCTTTTTCAAAACGCATCACGCCAACGGATAGCCCATAATGATACTTTAACTTCAGAACTGTCAGTTGTTGAGGGGACAAGTTTAACGATCTCTAGAGACACTAGCTTAGGTACCCTTAAAGCTATTTGGTCAACCCGTGAAACAAGTTGGTATGATCACCTAGACTTAGATGGAGGGCCTTTTAATATTGCTGATACAGCAAGAGATACAGAATATGAGGCTGAAACATTTGAACTTCAACTCTCAGGATCAACTGACAAGTTAGATTATGTTTTAGGATATTATGTAATAGAGGATGATGCATATACTTCTAATCCGCAATCATTTTTCTTAGGTGGTGTTTCCATCGTGCAAAATTACTCTGGAAAAGGGGATGCAGAAGCTATTTTTGGTCAATTTACCTATAGATTTGCAGATGATTGGGCTTTAACACTTGGTGCCAGATCGACCGAAGAGGACAAACAAGGATTCAAAGAGTATGTAGGATTGATTTCAGCAAGTGGCCAAGGTAGTTTTGATGACACCTCGAGCACTTTTGTTTTGGCTCATGATTATAATGAAAATACTAATTTATATTTTAAATTAGCTGATGGCTTCAAGGCTGGCGGCTTTAATGCAGAAAGTTCCAATCCATTTGCCGCTTCAACCCCATATGCTCCAGAAACAATTGAATCCATGGAGCTAGGTTTAAAAGGTAGGTATTTTGATAATAGAATGATGTTAAATATTGCTTATTTTGATAATGAGCATGAAGACATGCAGATCTCCTACTTCACCGCAGATGCGGCTGCAGCATCGGAAGTAATAAATAATTCAGCCGACATCTCAGGTCTTGAAATTGAATCTATGACCATGATTAATGACTCTACTACTTTCACTCTAAATGTCAGCACTCTTGATTCTGAGTTTACTGGTAACAAGTTTGCTTCAGATGGATTCCTTCTTGAAAATATTCCATATTCACCTGAGACCACTATATATGCATCACTTGAGAAAGATTATGGTGCATACAGAGTTCGTCTTGATCATTCAAGAGTGGGAGAGCATCCGTCATTTCCATATAATTCAAAAGATTTCAGATCAGAGCTTACACACATTGATTCTAATTCAATTACAGATCTATTGGTTCTAACTGAGCCTATGGAAAATCTTCAATTAAATTTTTGGATCAAAAATTTAACTGACAATCATCACCAATCCAGTGCAATTAGTTTTGGACCTGGATTTGGTTATTTGACTGTTGGTTATTTCGATGCTCCAAGAACAATTGGAATGGATTTACATTATCAGTTCTAAAATTAGAATATAATTAAAGCCTCGATATTTCTCGAGGCTTTTTTTTGTAAAAATTATGGATAATAACTGGGAAGACATTTTAAGGCTTGATGGTCAATTAACCGAAGAAGAAAGGATGATTCGCGACAACGTTCGCGAGTATTGCAACAAATCCTTGATGCCCCGCATTTTAGATGCCAACAGGAATGAAAAATTTCATCCTGAAATATATAAAGAAATGGGAGAGCTTGGTATTCTTGGTGCCTCTATTAAAGGCTATGGATGCGCAGGTGTTGGGTATGTTTCTTACGGACTAATAACACGTGAAATTGAGAGAGTAGACTCTAGTTATAGATCTGCATTCAGTGTCCAGTCTTCATTAGCAATGTATGCCATTTATCAGTTTGGATCAGATGAACAAAAAGAAGATTTATTACCGCAGATGGCAGCTGGAAATTTAATTGGATGCTTTGGATTGACTGAGCCTGATGCTGGTTCTGATCCTGGTAGCATGGTTTCAAATGCAAAAAAAGTTGAAGGAGGTTATCAATTAAATGGATCTAAGACATGGATAACAAATGCACCTGTTGCTGATGTATTTATTATTTGGGCAAAAGATGAGCAAGGAGTTTTAAGAGGCTTTATAGCTAGAAAAGATTTTAAAGGTTTGGATACCAAGGTGCTTGAGGGCAAGTTTGCTTTAAGGGCATCAATCACTGGCCAAATTTTTATGTCTGATGTTTTTATTCCAGATGATCATGTTCTCCCCTTAGCTCAAAGTTTTAGAGGACCTTTTACCTGTTTAAATATGGCAAGATATGGAATTGCATGGGGTGTTATGGGTGCTGCTGAATTTTGCTGGCATGCTGCTCGTCAATATACACTCGATAGAACTCAGTTTGGAACACCTCTTGCCGCAAAACAATTAGTCCAGAAAAAATTAGCAGATATGCAAACAGAAATAACGCTAGGCTTGCAAGCAGCTTTGCGTGTAGGTAGATTGATTGATGATGAGCAGATGATCCCTGAAATGATTTCCCTTATAAAACGAAACAATTGCGGTAAGGCTTTAGAAGTTGCTAGAGTGGCGCGAGACATGCATGGAGGGAATGGAGTGATTGATGAGTATCATGTTGTAAGACACTCAATGAATTTAGAGGCAGTGAACACTTATGAAGGCACTCATGATATTCATGCATTAATACTTGGAAACTTACAAACAAATATCGCAGCTTTTGAGTAGTTGTATTTACTTCACTATGACATCTGAAAAATATACCCTAAAGCAAGCAAAAACTGCTAAACGAATTATCAAGTATTTTGCTAAGATTCAAGCGAGTATATTTTTGTTAAGCCATGGAAAGTTATGGAATAAATGGCCAGGCGGCTTTCCCATTATGGTTGTGGAAACAAGAGGTGCTAAGTCAAACAAAGTTAGAAACATTCCTTTGATTTACGTTCATCATGAAGGCATGCCTATACTCGTAGCTTCTTTGGGAGGAATGCCAAAAAATCCCAGCTGGTACTATAATGTTAAAGCTCATCCAGAAGTTAGAATCACTACAACTAATGATCAAGGGAACTATCTAGCAGAAGAAGTGTCTAAAGATAAAAAGGATGAGTTATGGCCCTTAATTTGCTCATTTTACCCAGATTATGAAACTTATCAGAATAATACATCAAGAGAGATACCTGTATTTTTATGCAAAAAAATATGAACATCATAGAAGTTAGGGACATTACCAAACATTATATGCTAGGCACTCAAACAGTAGAGGCCTTAAGGGGAGTCAGCTTTGATATAAAACAAGGTGAATTTATTGCAATTATGGGCCCCTCAGGATCTGGAAAATCTACATTGATGAATATCATTGGTTGTCTCGATAGCCCTACAAGCGGGGCATATTATTTAAATCAACAAGAGGTTAGCACCCTAGAAGGAGATGAACTAGCAGGCATCAGAAACAAAGAAATAGGTTTCGTATTTCAAAATTTTCACTTATTGGCACGCAATAGTGCTCTTGATAATGTAATGCTACCACTAAAATATGCAGGAACTGATAAAACAGATCAGATAGACAGAGCAACAATAGCCCTTTCTCAAGTTGGGCTAGAGTCTAGAATGGACCATCAACCATCAGAGCTTTCGGGCGGCCAACAGCAAAGAGTTGCCATAGCGAGAGCATTGGTAAACAAACCATCTATTTTGTTTGCTGACGAGCCCACAGGCAACCTGGATAGTCAAACTGGACACGATGTTATGCAACTTTTTCATAGCCTGCACAAAGAGGGCCAAACTATAATTTTAATCACTCATGAGAATGAGGTTGCTGCTGAAGCCCAAAGAACAATATTTATCAAAGATGGTTTGATAGAATCAGATACTAGAAAGGAATTATTATGAAACTCTCAATATTTAAAACATTTTTTTTGTCCCTATCATTAATCTTGATAGTTAGTTGTGGTGGAGGCAAGGAGGAGGAAGAGTTTAAATTTTATGCTCTAAAAGAAGCAGCTTCTCAACAACTCGAGCTTACCGTAGAGGCCTCTGGTACTGTTGAGGCCATATCTTCCATTGAAATTAAATCAAAAGCCTCAGGACAAATTTTATTTTTAGGGGCTGAAATTGGAGATTTTGTTGATGAAGGTGTTGTACTGGCAAGAATAGATCAAAGAACACCAACAAACACTCTTGCACAAGCTAACGCAGATCTTGAGGTTGCAAAAGTTCGCTTGAGCAATGCTCAAAATCAATTTGAGCGCTCCAAAAGATTGCATGATGAAGGAAATATTTCGGATAAGGCTTTTGAAGATGCGCAAGAGTCTTTTTCTTCAGCAAGAGCTCAACTAGTGCGAGCAGAAGTATTTCTAGAGAATGCTCGGATTGCTCTTGATGATACAAGCGTGAGATCGCCTATCGCTGGAACAGTAATAAGTAGACCTGCTGAAGTTGGTCAAGTGATAACCTCACCAACGTCTGCTGTAGGCGGAGGCACTTTGTTGATGGAGATGGCAGATCTCAATAAGGTCAGAGTTAGAGCGCTTATAGATGAAATAGATATTGGCAAGATCACAATTGGTCAAGAAGTTACTCTTAAAGTTTCAGCATACAGGGACAAGAAATTTGTAGGGATAGTTTCAAAGATTGAACCAATGTCAAAAGTTGATCAGAATGTGACTACTTTCCCTGTTTTGATTGATATTGAGAACAAAGATAATCTGTTGCTTATTGGAATGAATACAGATGTAGAGATTGAAATTTTAAATGAAGAGGTAGCCTTGGCGCTTCCAGCCGGATCATTAAGGACTAGAAAAGATATAAGATCTGTTGCCCCATTGTTGGGAATCAATGAGTTGGAGATAAATAATTTTTTAGCAAATAAAGTTGAGGGTGAAAATTTCGATTCTTTTATAGTGCTAAAAAAAACAAAGAAGGGCGTAAAGCCAGTTTGGGTTAAAACTGGTAAAACTGACTTAAATTATGTTGAAGTAAAAGAGGGCATAAATAATAAAGAGATTGTCTATGTACTTCCAAGTGAGGGGCTTATCAAATATCAGCAAAGGTTCTCAGAGCGCATTAAAAGTAGGTTTGGTTAAATCATGGTTATTAAAGAGTCTATTTCTACAGCACTTGATTCAATCAAAGCTAACTTACTTCGATCTCTCTTAACAACTATTGCAATTGTCATAGGTACCGCCTCCGTAATAGCCATGGTAGGAATTGGCTCTAGTGCTCAACGTGCAATAGATGATTCAATTACAAACTCTTCAGCTAGAACTTTGGTTGTATATCCATCGAGAGGAAGAGGAACACAAAAAATTAGTACAGCCCCACTTTCAATCTCGGATGCAGATGCTTTGATGAAAGATAAGGAGGTTGATTGGAGGATCGCTCCGGAGATTCGTGGAAGTAAACCTCTGAAATTTCAAAATGAAAGTATTAGTGTGCAAGTAATAGGTGCTAGAAAGGATTATTTAGAGATTCAGGGGTATGAAATAGATCAAGGTGTTTTCTTTAGCGAAAGAGATGATCTTGCAAGAAAGCGGCATGCTGTTTTAGGTTCAAGTGTTGGTACTGAACTTAAAACATCTTCAAGGGCATTGATTGGAAAAGATATTGAGCTTGGAGGAGTAACCTTCAAGGTTATTGGAGTGGTTAAATCTGAAGGATCATCTGGCTGGTCTAATCCAGATGAGCAAATTTATATTCCTTTGCTTACAGCATCTGACAGAGTATTTGGAAGAGATAGAGTTGATGCAATTAGAGTGGAGGTGCCAAATACCTATACTCCTGAAGAAGCTATGATCTCAATTGAGAGAGTTTTAAGAAGGGAGCATGATATAGGACCAGGAGAAGAAAATAATTTTAGAATTAACGATTGGGCTCAGTTTACCGATTTGCAAAAACAGGCGACCGCAATTTTTTCTGCACTTCTTATTGGCATAGCAGGAATTAGCCTAATGGTTGGTGGAATCGGAGTCATGAATATCATGCTGGTCTCAGTGACCGAAAGAACAAGAGAAATAGGCTTAAGAAAAGCATTAGGTGCTACCCATCAGGCAATTCTTCTTCAATTTATAATCGAGGCAGTTACCTTGTGTATTATTGGTGGAATCATTGGAGTCATCTTTGGTTCCAGCTTATATTTCTTAGTAACAATTTTTCAGGACTGGGTCTTTACGATTCCTTTTTCAGCTATTTTGGGCTCGGTTCTATTTTCAGCATGTGTTGGCTTATTTTTTGGTATTTGGCCTGCAAGGAAAGCTGCTCAACTTGAGCCAGCTGTTGCCCTTCGTTACGAATAATTTATGAAAATTATTCAGCTACTTCCCGAGCTTAAAGTGGGTGGTGTTGAAAGAGGTACAGTGGATCTATCCGAGCATCTTGTTAAACTTGGCAATGATTCTGCAGTTATTTCTGCAGGGGGACAGCTAGTAAAACTGCTGGATGGTCATGGTGCTAAGCATTTCCAGCTGCCAATAGCAAAAAAAAATATAACAGCTTTAGCACAAATCAGTAACTTAAAAAAAATATATTCAGAGTATCAGCCTGATATAGTTCACGTCCGATCAAGGTTTCCAGCATGGATTAATCATCTTGCTTTAAAGAGTTTCCAGGGCAAGAGACCGGTTGTCATATCTACATTTCATGGTCTGTATAGCAAACCTTTTTATAGCAAATCCATGGCCTATGCTGATGAAATCATCGCTATTTCTAAAACCGTTCAAGACTACATCAATGAAAACTATCAAGTAGATAATTCTAATCTACATTTGATATACCGAGGGTGCGATCTTGAGGAGTTTAATTCATCTGCATTAAGTGAGGAATGGAAAAAAGCGTGGTTTAACGAATTCCCTCAAACTAAAAATAAAATTATCTTAAATTTACCAGGAAGAATAACAAGCTGGAAAGGTATTGAGTCTTTCATTGATCTTTTTTTGCATTTAGATACATCAAGGTTCCACGGTATTATCCCAGGTCCTGTTGCTTTAAATAAAAGGAGCTATTTCGATTCATTACGCAAGCTGATTAAGCAAAATAATCTTTCAGATCATCTTTCCTTTTGTGGTGCTAGACCTGATATAGCCGAGGTTTATAAAATTTCAGATATTGTTATGAATTTATCATCCAAGCCAGAACCATTTGGCAGGACAATTATTGAAGCTGCTGCTTGCGGCAGCCATGTCATGGGCTGGGATAGAGGTGGAGTCAAAGAGTCTATTGACTCTATTAACCCTGTGGGCTTGGTTGAGTATGGCAATGTTGAAATGCTTGCCAAACAAATTGAAAAAGTCTTAGTAACTTCACCCCCCGAATCTATACCCGTACAATTTACAAAAGCGTCTTTAGTAGATGCAACGATGAAGGTTTATGAATTAGCTTTAAGCAAAGCCTCATAAATTTCTTTTGTTTTTTTAGCGGCACTCGTCAGTGAATAATTTTCAATCAAGGCTGCTTTTATGCCTTCCATATTTAATTGAGGCAATAAAGGAACCATTTCTTCTAGCAGAGCTTGTAAACTCTTTTGATTACCAGGCTCTGACAAGCATTCTGAAGGGATTAAATCAGGAATCATTCCTACTCTTGATCCAAGAACCGGGATCTCATGATTGATAGCCTCAAGCAAAACTCTGGGGCCACCCTCTCTATGACTGGATATAATCAACCCACTGGCAGTTTTATATTTACTTTCAATGGAGTTGTAATCAAAACTTGATACGATTTTTATCCGATCTGCAAGATTTAAGTCATGGATAAGTGAAGTTAGTTTCTGTTCTTCTGGACCAGAGCCGATGATTTCTAAATTTTCTCCAATATTGACCCAACTTTTAATTAGCTGATCAAAACCTTTTACTTTTTCAAGCCTGCCAATAGCGATAATGGATCCGCTGCGTGAAGACCGTATGCCTTCATGAGACGGATTGAACCAATTTGGAATATAAGTGCTCCCAGGTATATCTTTTACAAGCAATTTATTTACACCTATAACAGCATCCACGCTTGCAAAAGCATTGCTATTTTTTTTATGACCATGGATTGTTGAAACAATCTTAATATTGCTAAAAATTTTCACTCCTTTTCCTATAAAGCTGGCTTTGGCGCCATGACAATGCAATATAGAGATATTATGAGTATTTAAAAACTTAATTAATTTATATGTATTAAGGGGGGAGTATCTTGAGCCAATATTTAATGATTTAGTTTTCATGCCGACCATGTGATGACGAATAGATTCGCCACAAATAATAACTTGATCTGATGCATCAGACAGGAATGATGATAGCTCATATACATGTTGTTCAATTCCAGCAAAGATTTGACTTGATACTAAATGTGCAACTTTCATTTTTGATTGATAAATTTCATAATAGAAAATGACACTTTTTCAACTTCTGCTAAAGGTTCAAAATGTGGAGAAGGGCTTTCAATTTTAGAAACATTTATCCCCCCATTTTTATTTAATACGCTTACTACGCCAACTCGCTTTGAATTAACTAGTTCATTCATGGACTCTCTTATTTTTTTAGCTCCAAAAATCCGTCTATATCTTGGGCTTTCTATCTGTATCAAATAGGTTTGACCCTTCGCAGATAGCGCCTCAAACACTAGGTTTGAGCTATCAGGGGTAACAAATTTTAATTCCGATTCGTTGAGACTGGCCTGAAAGGAATCAGACTCTGGTGAATTTAAGTCAATAAATTTTGTATTTGGATATTGATTTAGCATATCTATTATTTTTAAGTTGAGGGTTTCAGGTGTCCTGCGAGAATTGTAAATTTTAAACTCATGCTTTGGATGAATGCTTAAAATATACTCTAACTGCCTTATAAAAATTTTTTGATCAAATCTATAGTGCTTGCTTGCTCCCCCAATAGCTACTATTGCCTTTTTTTTATTTATAGAATTTTGAGATATAGCTGCCAAACAGCCTTGAAATGGAATCACATTTTCAGGCAGATGTCTTTTGCGAAAATCATGTACTGGAGCAACAATTAAATCAAATGAGTTTAGTTTGTAACTAGGACGAAGTACTGCTATTGCATATAAATCCTTGCCAATAGTATTTGTTAAATATTTTTTTGCCTTAAGAATTTTAGGATAAACATCGTGACCTGCACCTATAAGTATTGTCGGTCTATCAAATATATCTTTGCTAGAAAATATTTGTGAAAAATTTTTTTGATTTGAATTAATAATGGGAGTGATAGAGAGCTCTATCTCTTTTTTAAGCTGATCTAAAAGGGCCTGCACTTGTTTAAGATGCCCAGTTTTTGAATCTTGAAACCAGTAAACGTTCATTAAATTTTTACTTATAATTTGATAAGTTTAAAATACTCTGCTTATGAAGTCTTGTGAAGGTAATACATCTATAAAATACTCTTAAAATGAATGCTCAAAACTCCAATCATCAAATTGCTATGGATCTTATTTCCCAATACGGTGATGATGCTGAATCTATTGCTATGTTAAGGGCTGCCGAATATGCTGCTAATCTAAATACAAAAGAGTGGTTTATTTGGGAAGGGGTTATTAAAGAAATACAAAGTATAAATGATAACCCAAACCTTCAATAAACAAATGATCTAAAGAGCAAGCGGGCATGGCTAACCCGCTCTAATTGGTCTTAGGGAAAAATATTCTAGAGGAAAATTTTAACCAACTTGTCTATATGACAACCTAATTAAGAGAAAGTTCTTCATTATTTTAAATTTTATTCATTTATTGCATTTATTAATTATTAAAGAGAGGTCAAAAATAGCAATCAAAAAATATAGCTTTTTATTTTTTGCGTGAAATAAAAAAGCATGCGATCAATAGAGCAACCGTCGGAATAGCATAAAGAGTAATTATTAATAGTTTATCCAGCATTGATTAGAGCCCTCTAGCGCTTGAATCAGGACGTCTTGTATCTCCAAAGCCATAAAACAAGTTATTTTTTATTTCTATGCTTTCCAATGCTGTTCCAGGTCCAGATAAATAGATATTTTGGCCTAGAGATTCAATTTTTGCAGCATGTTGCATGTCAAAGCCTGTTTCTAGCATAAGAACATCTGGTTTCCATTGATGGTGTATTCTAGGAACAACTGTTGCATCAGAGATTTCCATTTTAAAAACTAGGGTATTTAAAAGAAATTGAAGAACAGTTGTAATAATCCTAGAGCCACCTGGCGATCCAGTTGCATAAACAGGTTTACCATCCTTAAGGACTATAGTTGGTGTCATAGAGCTCAAAGGCCTTTTGAATGGCTCAATTTTATTTGCTTCCCCGCCAATCAATCCAAATTGATTAGGTATTCCAGGCGCTGACACAAAGTCATCCATTTCATTGTTCATTAAAATTCCTGTTCCATCAACCACCACGCCAGACCCAAAGCCCGAGTTTAATGTGTAAGTATTTGAAACAATATTTCCATTTTTATCGGCAACTGAGAAATGAGTCGTATCCACACCTTCCTTTTCCAATTCAGATCCTGGAAGAATCTTTTCAGAAGGGGTAATCAAATTTAGCTCGATCTTATTGAATATTTTTTTAGCATATTCTTTGCTAGTCAATGATTGAACTGGAACATCAAAAAATTCTGGGTCACCCAAGTATTTTGACCTATCAGCATACGCATACTTCATTGATTCTGTCAGCAATGCCGTATAGGTTGGGGAGTTATGCCCCATCATTACCAAATCAAAATTTTCTAGAATATTTAACATCTGAATGATATGAACACCGCCAGAGGAGGGTGGCCCCATGGTCACTATTTTGTACTCATGAAAATTACCATGAAGAGCTTCTCTCCAAATAGGTCGATAATTCTTTAAATCTTTTTTGGTAATTAATCCGCCATTTTCTTTCATATAAGCATCAATCTTTGTTGCTATTGGACCCTCATAAAAGCCCTTAACCCCTTTTGCAGCGATTATTTTCAAGGTATTAGCTAGATGAGGTTGTTTGAGTCTCTGATGCATTTGTACTGGATAATTTGAATAAAATATACTTTTAAAATTCTTATATTTTTCGAGTTTTTTATATCGCTTATTAAGCGCATCAGCCATGAATGGGGAAATAAGGAAACCATCCTCTGCTAATTTAATTGCTGGAGCCAATAATTTATCCCAAGGCATACTGCCGAATTTATTATGCACTTCCCACATTCCATAAACCGTTCCAGGAACTCCAATTGACAAGATTCCTTGCGTAGCTTTTTTTCTATCCACAGATCCATCTGAAGCAAGAAACATATTTTTCGTTGCGGCTTCAGGCGCTGTTTCTCTGTAATCAATGGAGTAGCTTTTTTGCGAAGCTTCATCAAACATAACCATAAATCCACCACCGCCAATATTGCCAGCTCTTGGCAGAACTACAGCCAAAGCAAATGCTACTGCTATCGACGCATCGTAGGCATTGCCGCCTTCTGCTAAGATGAAGTGACCAGCATCTGTAGCCAGGTAATGCTGAGAAACAACCATGCCATTTTTACCAACCTCGGGATGAACAATTGCCTTTGAGCTGAAAATAGTGGCTTCTATATTTAATGAAATAGCTACAAGCAGGAACAATAAAAATTTCATTTTTATGTGAGCAGGCCTCCATCAACCCTTAAATCAATACCATTTATATGTATTGCATCATCTGATGCTAAAAATGCAATTGTGCTTGCTATATCATCGGGTGATCTATTTACGCCATCAAGAGGCATGATTTTCTTTAATAAGCGAGTATCAATATCTTTTGGCATCAAAGGACTAGATGACATTGGAGTTTCAATTGAAGCTGGGCACACACAATTAATATTTAATCCTTTCATTCCATATTCCACAGCAAGAGTTTTTGAAAATGCACTGATTCCTCCTTTTGAGGCACTATAAGCCGCTGTCCATGCATGCGCTCCTAGCGCTGCTGTAGAGGACACATTCACAATAGCTCCTTTGGATTCAAGTAAAAGTGGCAGGGCATAGCTGCACATAAAAAAAGTACCTGTCAAATTTACTTCGAGAATTTGATTCCAATTCTCTATCTCAACTTCATGGGAATTATCAAAACGCAGAATGCCAGCAATATTAATTAATGCATCCAGTCGTTTATAATTTTTCTCAAGATCATCAAAAAATTTTTTAGTGCTAGTAATTGATGAGATATCCACCACATGCTCAGATGAATTATTATTATTTAACATCTGTTTTGTCGTACTAAGGTCTTCTTGATTTTTATCTATTAATAAGATTTCTGCTCCCTCAGAGTCTAATCTCAAGGCCGTAGACCTTCCAATACCAGATCCTGCACCAGTTATAACCACAATTTTATTTTTAAATCTTTGCATTTTTTAAGCTTAATTTATAACAAGTGCTGTTCAGCAAAAGATTTTGCCCATTTATAATTAGCCTTTCCATTTGGAGCTCTTTGCACCTCATCTGTAAATATTACAGATTTAGGTAATTTGTATGCAGCAATAACACTGCGAGTTTCTTCGATTAATTCTTCCTCTTTTAGGACTTTGTCACCAACAGTTGCTACGACCGCAACAACTTTTTGCCCAAATCTTGCATCAGGTAACCCAACCACAAGACAATCAAAAACATCTTTGTTTTTCTTTAATGCTTCTTCTACTTCCTCAGGATAAATTTTTTCGCCTGCTGAGTTAATACAATTACTCCCGCGCCCTAGCAGGGTAATGCTCCCATCAATCTCGAGTTTTGCATAGTCTCCAGGAAAACTATACCTAACACCGTTTACCTCTTTGAAGGTTTCAGCAGATTTTTTTTCATCTTTATAATATCCAACTGGAACAAGCCCTGAAGTTCCAAGTAAACCAATTTTTTCTGATCCCGGTTCTAATATTTCTCCATCATCAGCAAGAACTATCACGCCAGGGTTTATTGTAAATTTTGCTGTCTCCGAGGGATTATCTCTGGTTGTAATTGAGCTTCCTATCCCCCCCTCGGTGGAACCCATTGTATCCATCAACTTCATATCATGATGCCTCAGCAAACCATTTTTTACTTCTGAGCTCCACATAACTCCGCTTGAAATAATCGCTTGAACAGAGCTAATATCATATGGGTTCCCAGAATCTTCTGCTCTATCTAAAGCATCAAGCATTGGTCTTGCAAAAGCATCTCCCACTATCACAATATTTGTAACATTCTTCTTTTGCACTTGCTTCCATAATTGATCAGGATCGAAACCAAGATTAGAAGTTGTAATTACCGTTCCCCCCAAGAGCAATGGAAGAAAAGCACCTAACCACATACCAGTCCCATGCATCAATGGACATCCGACCAGACTTTTAATAAATTGATCATTGGCTTTAGCCGCCTTTATAGATCCCTCCAAATTATTAAGATCTTCTGGGACATCGTAACCCATGGCTTTTAGAGTTCTAAACAAAAATGCCAGAAATTCTCCTTGCTTATACATTACTCCCTTTGGCATACCAGTTGTGCCGCCTGTATAGAGCATATATATTGTTTCAGGGTCTCTTTTAATCCTATCCATTGGAGAGTAATCTTCTAAAATCTCTTCATACTTCATACCTTGTTCAAAGTGAGATTTAGTTCCATCAGGCACTTCAATCCAAGCTTTTACATTTGGCAAGGATTTTGCAATTTCATTAATTCTTGAGCTATAGCATGAATGATAAAAAACAGCTTCAGCATCAGAATTAACTAACAAATAAATAAGCTCTTCTTCTACGTACCGGTAATTTACATTGATAGGAACGCCGCCAATTTTAAAAATTGCATTTTGACCTATGAGGTATTCATTACTGTTATTTAAATAAAGTCCTGCTTTAGAATTTGCACCCAAACCTTTAGCTGACAGGGCAGCAGCCATCTTGCTAGACCGTAGGTCATAATCTTTCCATGAAACAATATGTTCCCCACAAATAAGAGCATCATTTTCAGGCACTAAATCAGAAACTAATTCCCATACTGAAGCAAAATCTAAATTCATCCTCTGTTCCCCTTTCCTAAGTGTTGTCCTATTCTTCTTCCAGAAAAAATACAATCAGCTATTGATAGCCCTGATACATAAATATTTGAGCAAACTCCTACGGCTGTTCTACCAGCTGCATATAGCCCTTTTATTTCTGCATTTTCTTGATTTAAAACCTCGCCAGTTTCCTCATTAACCATAAGCCCCCCAAGAGTTAGTGTTGTTAAGGGCGCAAGCTTTGAATCAATAGAAATATCCATAATATAAAAAGGACCATTTAGTTCTTTTATGTCACTTGAGGCCTTACCAAATTCACAAGGTAAATCTGATCGAGCTGCTTCATTATATTTTTCAACCTCTTGTGAAAGTATATCTGCTGGTAGGCTATAAACTTTAGCTAAATCTATTAAATTTGCTTTCTTTTTAGCATTGAAAAACATCAGCATCCTTGCCATATCCCTTTGAAAAGGAAGGGATTGCTTGGCTTGTTTTTTTGCTTCCTGAAATAAAGTTTCATCGAGTATTAAATAAGCTTTGCCACCATTACTCTCACACATAGCATCCCCTAGAGTTGCTCCATAAACCATTTCATTGCAAAACCTTTGACCATTCTTGTTCACTACTATTCCCTGAGCAAAAGCTAATGGAGGATTTAAAAATCTCCATGCAGTTACTCTGTCCATATGCTGAGTCTTACCACCAACACTTTGACCAAGTCGAATTCCTGAGCCCTGGTCATTGGGAGTTCCAAGAGGCATTCCATCATAATATTTTGGTGCATACTCTTTGACCATTGAACGATTAAAAATAAAGCCACCAGTAGAAAGACAAACTCCCATTTTGGCTTTGATATATTTAACCTGTCTGTGGTTTTGCTCAATTCTTTGAGCTCTTTTAATAAAGAGACCGCCAATTAGTTGTAATAAATTTGAACCCGGATAAGAGGGCGGCAGAAGCATCTGCAGCATTTCTCCACGAGCAGTCAAGGATTTATGTTTTTTAGCTAATTTTCCTGATGGTAGCATCAACACTTTCATCCCAACGACCCTTCCTTCAGAAGTTATAATGAGTGATCTTGCTTCAGTTTGAGAAAAGATCTTTAAGCCTTTTTTGATAGCAGATTTTTTTAAGGGGTAATAAATTGTTCCTCCAACTCCAATAGGCCTGAAGGGGCCTTCTTCATAACCCCTGTGTCCCCTGGGAGCAGGCTCTGCTTTTTCCATATAGCTAGGCACCAAAGAATTGTCTGAATGGTACAAAAAATATCCAGCTCCAGGATAGCTGGTTTTAACCTTACAATACGAGGAATCAAATTGAACTCCGTTGTCCAAAAGCCATTGCGTATTTTCAGCAGACGTATTACAAAATTTTCTTAATGTAGATTCTTTGACAATATTATCAGTTTCTTGAATAAGGTAATTAAACATATTTTCTGGAGAGTCTTTGACGCCTGCAGCAAGTTGAATGGGTGTTCCGCCACCTGCATAAAACACACCACCACTCTTTGCAGTGGCACCCCCTCCAGTTGTTTTATCAATGCCTATAACCGTTAAGTTCTGTTCAAGCGCTTCGTTTGCAGCCGCAATTCCAGCCCCTCCTAAACCTGCAATAACAAGATCGGCTTCATCGTCCCATGTAAATAAGTTTGGATCAGTAATTATTTGTGGCGCCTCAACCTCAGAGAACCAAAGCTCATCATTTGGATTGATTTCAGTTACCAGCATTTAAGTCCGCAGTTTTACCACCATCTACAACTAAGCTCGCTCCTGTGATAAATGATGCATCAGAGCTCAGTAAAAAAGCTATAGGTTTCGCAAGCTCATTTGGTTCTGCAATTCTTTTGAGTGGTATAGTTTTCACAGTAGACTCCATCAATTTATCATCCGTAATGGCTCTTTCAGTTGCGGGAGTTAGAACAGCTCCAGGAATGACACAATTTGCTCTCACATGAGGTGCTGCTTCAACAGCAGTAGACCTAGTAAAATTTATTAAGCCAGCTTTTGCAGCACCATAAGCTGACATATACGCAACGCCTTTTAACCCAACAACAGATGCTATATTAACTATGGCTCCTTTTTTTGCTTTTATCATCCAGGGCAAAACTGTTTTTGTTGTAATAAAGACAGCATCTAGATTTGCTTTAAAGTTTGTTTTCCAAGCGGACATTTCTAAATCAATTATTTTTCCTGTATGAATAGAAGGAGCATTATTGACCAAGCCATCTATTCTGCCAAAAGTATCAAAAGTATCTCTCAATGACTTAGTAACCTCAGACTCATTGCTTACATCAACATTGTGAGCAATAACCGAGGATGAAACCTTCAATAGATCTGATTTAGCTTGCTCAAGGCGCTCTTTATTCCGACCGGTGATAATGACATGAGCGCCTTTTTTTAAACAAAGTTGAGCAGTTGCATAGCCTATTCCAGCAGTTGCACCGGTAATATATATAACGCTCTTATTTAAATCTGCACTCACTATTACCTCAAACTATCCAATTAAAACTTTATATTTGCTCCTAGCGAGAAATATCCATAATCATCCATGTATTTAATATGATAGGGATCTGTTTTATACCCTACTGCAAAACTTAAATTTATATTTCTAAATGAGGATGAATATTCTAGTCGGGTGTTAATTTCTCTACCGCTAGGACTTAAATTAACTTCAAGAGAATTAAACAACACTTCTTTTTCACGGGTTCTGTAGATAGGTACATTTAAACCTAGTTCTCCAGACTCGATTCTAATTGGCTGATCAATTGTAAAAATTATTTTATCGTTTTCTTGGATAATTGATTTAGCAATATATCCAAGCCCAAATGAAGATGATTCAAGGTTTGAAATTGACTTAATCATACCTTTGTCATTCGATGCATTAGAGGCAATGCCCCAATACATTGAACCAAATAATTTGCCACCAAAGAAATTAATAGAGTTAGATAGGCCAATAAAATTTGTAATTTGATTATTATTTCCATTCAAGGCGCCTGATCCGCTTAATCCATTAATCGAGTTATTTTCTTTTAAAATACCAAATTGAATCGAAGGCAGTTTATTTTTTGGCTGCACTTCAATTAAAGCAACTGTACTAGAGTTCGAGTCAATAAATATTTCATTTGAATTAAACTTATTTCTTCCGCTTGATACAGCAAATGCTATGTCAAGTTGCGGAATAAATTTTTTAATTGCTCCAAACGATGTACCAGTTGCTGTGAAGTTCATCCATGGATTATTAAGTTTGGATCTTAAAGAGCTAATGCCCCTTAAATCTCTGTCTTGGAATGCACCCAAAGCCCAGCTTCCATTGATTCCTTGGCTTACAAAAGAATTTTTTTGGTAATTATAAAAAACTAAATAATCATTTTTATCAGCATGTGATTCAAGAAGATGTAAAGGCGTTAAAAGTTCATTATTGAGGTCTTGATAGCGGTATTCCGCAACTTGAAAAAAACTATCCTCTGAATCATGTGTTTGAGTCACAAAATTGCGCATTTCATCTAGTCCATCTAGATTGATAATTTGGTTACGATAATCTGACACCAAGCTATTCAATGAACTTCTAAAAGGAGCATCTAATTCATCAAAAAAGATTACTGATTGATTGGACAAACCATTAGATATTGCATCACCAAATGATGGGCTGGTAAGCTGAATACTGGTAAAGACTGCTGGCATCATAGGGCCAGAAAGGCTTTGAGACATTAATGCGCTTACAGTTCCCACCGGTGCGGTTGCAGCATCCAAGTCTAGCAAGCCTTGACCATAGATAGACTTGTCTTGGTAAATGCCACTTTTATTTGCAGTAGCAAACATTCTATTCACTATTTCAACACTGCCAAGTTGACCTTCAAAATATTCTGCAATTACTGCGAGACCTCCAGAAACAAAAGGAGCCGCAAAAGAAGTTCCACCAGCCACAGCAAAACAAGAATTAGTTTCTATGCAATTATTATAATCAGCTGAGGTAATGTCACTTTCATAAATTCCAGTATCTGTATCAGATGTAGGGTATGCCACAGTGATTGCACCTCCTGGTGCGGCAATACAATAATCTTGAGCTACTCCACATCTATTTGAAAAATCACTTATCTCACCACTTTCATCAATTGAAACCACAGCAATAGAGTGGCCTTGTATCTCATCGATCATATAAGCCATTCCTGCTAAAAGCTCTGGACTGGAATAATCTACCCCTTGATCTGCATATCCACCTGCGTTACCTGCAGCCCATACGTAAATAGTTTTTTCAGAATCAGGAACCCCTGCCTGAGTCATTTCTTCAATTGTTTTTGGAAAAGCAAACCTTACCTGAGACTCTGTGTAATCTATGATATTTCCTGAAAAGCCATAGCTATTATTTACGATATCAACATTGAAGTCGTTGAATATTTCAAACAATTGTTTGAAAAAATTATCAATCCCAGTGAAATCAGGCGCACTCGTAACATCACCAGAATCATCAACATTTCCTAAATCAACCGGCTCATAATCATCATCTGGCTCAGCTAGTTGAATTGCAACAAATAACACATCTGCATCAAAGGCAACTCCATGCATGGGCGTTGTAGCTACTTTTCTGAGTTCCCCAGCTGCTACTGAAGTAACCATGGTGCCATGCCGCTGTTGTCTGGTATTAGGTGTGTAATTTGCATATGAAAGAGCACTATCGCTAGATAATCTTGATGCATCTATTTCACTATGTGAATCATCTAGGCCTGAGTCGGTAATTCCGATTGTAATATTTTTACCAGTTGCGCCTCTTGCATAGGCTGCGGAAGCATTAATAGTTGATAATCCCCATTGATTTGAGTATTCATAGTGACCTTCAAATTCAGTTTTTAATTCATCAAAACTTTGAGTGGGTGTTGGTGGTGGTGTTGGTGGAATTGAAACAGCGGAGGCATTATTAACGTTTGAGCCACCGCCACCACCGCCACCACACCCAATGATAATAATTAAAGATAGGGCTAAAGATAATTTTTTATGCATAATAAGCACTAGGTATTTAAATTTACAGAATATGAATGACAAATATAACGAAGTTTTAGCAAATCTTACAGCCCCAGATCAAACTTTTGCATTTAAAGAAGTAGAGCATAGTTCAGGTGTAACCTACCGTGAGTTTGTGAATACTCCTAAAACATTAGCAAATTTTTTTGAGTTTGGCCTTTTGTTTCCAGAATGGGAATTTATTGTTTTCAATGATGAAAGATATAGCTACCAAGATATTCATAAAAAAGCAGCTCAAACAGCCAATGCTTTAAAAAATTATGGAGTCAAAAAAGGAGATAGGGTGGCTATTTGTATGGCTAATAATCCTGAATATATCATTTCATTCATGGCCATAACCTCAATGGGTGCTGTTTGTGTGTTACTTAATTCATGGTGGGTACCAGATGAGGTGACTTATGGTCTAGAGAACTCAGGAGCCATTGTGTTAATAGGTGATGAGAAAAGATTAAGAGGCTTAGATAAATTTACAGACTTAAAGAAAATTGTAGTAAGACCCACCAATGATTTAAATGAATTCATAGATTTTGATAGCTTTATTAAAAGTGAATCAGATGCCTTTAATGAGCCTAGTTTAAACACGCATGATAATGCAACAATTTTTTACACTTCAGGCTCAACCGGCTTTCCTAAAGGCGTCCTCTCAACGCACAGAAATATTCTTGCAACATTATTCAGTTGGGCGTTGGTGACTACGTTAAAACGAGAAGTTGAAGATTCAGATGATAATACAGAATCAGAATCTAGTGCAGAGGGGCCAAAACACCAGGCAGCAATATTGCATTGCGTACCTTTATTTCATGTGACAGGAAGTCATTCAGGTTTTTTAATGAGCATCATTGCAGGAAGAAAAATGGTAATGATGTCTAAATGGGATGCTGGATTAGCACTGCAATTAATCCAGGATGAAAAGATAGGAGCTATAACAGGTGTTCCAACACAGACCTGGGATTTATTGACGCATCCAGATAAAGATAAATATGACCTATCCAGCTTCAAGGAGCTGAGTGGCGGTGGCGCCCCGAGGCCTCCAGAGCATGTAAAAAAATTAAAAGATGGGTTTGATGATGCAGAGCCATCTATAGGATATGGACTCACTGAAACAAATGCCGCAGGCACTCTTAACTTGGGTAAAAATTATTTATTGCATCCTGGTAGTTGTGGAAGAGCAATTCCTCCTGTTACGGACGTAGCAATTATTGATGAGAATTGGAATTTCATTGAAGAACCAAAAGCAGTGGGAGAAATCGTTATTAAAAGTCCAGCCAATATGGTGGGTTATTGGATGAATCAAGAAGCCACTGATGAGGTCTTTAATGATGATGGCTGGTTTAGATCTGGAGATCTTGGATACATAGATGATGGCTTTGTGTATATCGTAGACAGAGTTAAAGATATGGTCATCAGAGGCGGAGAGAATATTTCCTGCATTGAGGTTGAGACTGCAATCTATGCGCATCCATCAGTTCAAGAAGCAGCTGTGTTTGGTATCCCAGAAGAGCGCCTCGGTGAAACATTGTGTGTTGCAATATGCCTAAAACCTTCAATGAAATTATCAGAAGAAGATTTAAGAGATTTTTTACAAGATAAATTAGCTGCATTTAAAATTCCTTCATTGATGCAAATTGCATATGAGGAACTTCCTAGAGTTGCTTCAGGTAAATTCTCCAAGACACAATTGCGCGACATTTTTGTCTCTATTGGAGAAAATTAATCATAATGCAATCTTCTCTTTAAGACGGCTCAAAAAATAAAATTTTACGTATAAGAATCTTTTATGAATTTGTAACATTCTTTGACTTTTTCATATTTGTCACATATTGTTCACATAAATGTTACATAAATGTAATGTTTGTAACAAGGATAAAAATATGAAAAACCTTAATAAACTAATGCTTGTAGCGATCCTTGGACTAACAGTAACTGTTTTTGCTGATAATGCTGTATTTTCCAAAGCGCAATCAATTCTAGATAGTGATGCTCCTGAAATAGCTGTTATTTATGATTCGTCATTGGTAGCAAAAATCTGCCCTAAAGGTTCTGCTGGGTGCTTCACGTCAGCTGACGATGGAAGTATCTTGTTATCAGAAGAAATTCCATCACATCACCATGATGTTGTGTTGTTTGGACTTTATGCTGACTATATTCAATATGAGGATCATCGTGTAATTGATTCTAATTATACTTGCGATTTAAAAGTACAATTTTTGCAAGATGAGAACGAAACCCATTTAGCAAACCTTTATCAAGGTCAATGCAATACTTTATACAAAGGTCAAATTTTAGTGTCTTTGTAATTGATAGTTAAATTAATGAAAAGGCGCTCTATGCGCCTTTTTTTATAAAAAAACTTGCCGTATTCAAGAATACTTTTATTAAGCAAACTGCCCATGAAGAAGTCTCAAGACCCACTTTCAAAAAATTTCCCAAAAGACAATTGAGCGACATTTTTGTGTCCAATGAGAAAAATCATTCTTTATGCAATTAACTCTTATTAAAATTTATTGTATAAAGGGGTTCTAATAAAGAAGGTAAATATGGCACATTGCGTTTTAATTGTTGAAGACGAGCCCGATATTCGAAAAACGATAGATTACAATTTATCTAAAGAGTCTTTTAAAGTAGTTCAGGCAGAATCAATAGCAGAAGGTGAAAAAGCTTTGGCTGCAAATAAGATAGATGTAATTATTTTAGATTTAATGTTACCAGATGGTTCAGGCCTTACTTTATGTCGAGATATTAAATCTAATGCCACAACAAAACATATTCCTGTAATAATCCTAACGGCTAAAACAGAAGAAGTGGATAGAATCGTCGGTTTTGAATTGGGCGCTGATGATTATGTTACAAAACCCTTTAGTGTTAGAGAATTAATCTTAAGGGTAAAAGCCATCTTAAAAAGAGGTATTGATAGTCCGCAGCAAGAAAATGATATCTCCGATATGGAAGTAGGTGATTTAAGGTTGAATTTAGATGCCCATCAAGCATTTGTTCGTGATGAGGAAATCGCTTTAACAGCTCTGGAGTTTAGACTTCTAAAGCACCTTCTTGATAGAAGAGGCAGGGTTCAAACAAGAGATCAATTGCTTGAAGAAGTATGGGGTTACAGCTCAGATGTTACAACTAGAACCGTTGATACTCATATCAAACGCTTGCGAGAAAAACTTCTCGGAGCTGGGGATTGCATCCAAACTATCCGAGGTGTTGGATATCGTTTTGCAAGAAGCGCCGATTGACTCTTAAGATGGGCATTCGAACCCGAATCTTTACAATTATTTTATCCTGCCTTCTAGTGGGAATTTCTTTAGCTTTTGTGGTGGCAGAAAGAGACCTATCTCTTGGCATTCAAAATCAAATAGAAACTGAGCTATCTCATCAGGCAAAGATTCTTGTAAAAGCTATTGGCTCACTATCAAGCAACGGAAATTTGATTTTTCTCAAGTCTCAAATTGATGACTATTCTGTAGCCTCTGAATCAAGAATCACACTTATTGATAATTCTGGAGTTGTTTTGGTTGATTCTGATGTGACTATGAATGAAGTTCTTGTATTAGAAAATCATATGAGTCGACCGGAGGTTGCAAAAGCATTTGAAACCGGACAAGGGGCAAGTAAAAGATTCAGTGACACAACCAATCAAGAAATGCTTTATTTTGCCATTCTTGATTCCTCAAGTGGTGAAGATAGGGTAATAAGAATCTCAGTGCCTTATGAATATTTAGATGAAACTTTGGCATCTTTGGAGAACTCAATTACTTTAATTGTTGTTGTCGGTATTATTGTATCCATATTAGCAAGCTTATTAGCTGGTAATTATATGAGAGCCAGCTTAGTCGATTTAGAAAAAGTAGCATCCGCCATTGGTGAAGGGAGCTTCAAAAAGAAAGATTTAAAATCTTTACCGGTGGGAAGGTCTGATGAAATTGGTTCTGTAGCCAGAGACATTTCGTCAATTTCTACCGATCTTAAAAATCAGATTTCATTAATAACAAAACAGCGCAATCAATTTGGTGCTGTGCTTGATGGACTGGGTGAGGGGATTTTAATGTGTGATCAAGACGGAATCATAAACTTTAGAAATGATTTTATTCTTCAGATTTTCGGATTCGATGAAATTGTAGACCTAGCAATAGATGAGCTCAAAATTCCTGCAATTTCAAATATGTTTAAAAAAGCTCGAAAAAGAGGAATGTTTGATGATGAATTTGAGATAGAAGACGAGGATGATAAAACGCGTTGGATCCTTGCGCACATGAATAAATCCAAGGCTACCAAGGGGATGATTTTGGTGGTTCACGATATCACTCAATTGAGACAGATGGATTCAATGCGAAGGGATTTTGTTTCAAATTTATCGCATGAGCTTAGAACTCCAGTAAGTGTAATAAAAGCTAATTCAGAAACTCTTTTAGACGGTGCACTTGAAGACAAAAAAGATGCAAAAACTTTCTCAAAAGCCATTTTGCATAATGCAAATAGGTTGAGTGAAATGGTTACCTCTTTAATTGATCTATCTAGGATTGAATACGGAGAACTGAAATTAGTTATTAAGGATATTGTATTGAATGATATTGTTGATAGTGTTCTTTTGGCTTTTAAAAATAAAGCTAAACGAAAAAACATTTATTTAAAATTTGATCGTTCCTCTGATATAAGTGTTAAAGCCGATACTCAAGCAGTTGAAAGAATTTTAAATAATTTGCTTGATAATGCCTTTAAATATTCTCCGGATGATTCTGAGGTTGAGGTAAGAATCAGAAAGCAAGGAGAATTTGTAAAAATCTCTGTTCTAGATTCTGGAGAGGGTGTATCCGATGAGGACCAACAATTGGTTTTCAAAAGATTCTATAGAACTGCAAGAGCACGCGCCCACACTCAACAAGGCAGTGGGCTGGGCTTAGCGATTGTAAGAAATCTTGTAAATAATTTACAGGGTGAGGTAGGCGTTGATTCAAGACAAGGAGATGGTTCAGAATTTTGGTTTACCTTGCCTGCATCTTAAATGAATATAAATTATTTCTGTTTATAGAAGCTTATGAAATAGTAATTTTGCTTGAATATAGTTCGTGGAATAATTTAATAGCGATTGAATCTGAAATGCCCCATTTAGTGGATGTGATTGTTTGAATCTCTAGTCTCTCTGCAATAAATTTAAAAATGTTTAATGCATGATCGATAACATCAGCTCTATCTGGAGAAAATTCATATCTCCTTATTTTTTCCTCAGTATCGAGCTTCGACAACCTTTTTGATTTTTTAATAAATTCATTTAATGGCATTTCTTTTGATCCTTGGGAATTAAGAAAAGATCTAATATTTCCTCCAATACCAATTAATTTTTTCTTTGATTTTATTGATTGAAGCCACTTTTCTAGGCGTTGCCATTCCTCTTTTTCATCTCTCTGTAGCATATTACGCACAGCCCCAAGTTGAAAAGATCTAATGATCGTATCTTTTTCATTACGAATAAAGAATTCAGTGCTTCCACCCCCCAAATCGACAAAAATTTTATTTTTACCTGTATTGCTTTTAGGATGAAATCTAATTAATTTTGCTTCTTCTAATCCAGATATTACCCTCAGCGGATGATTAATGGCTGTTTCTATGTAACGTCTAGCATCTTCAGAGTTTGAGGTATCTCTGAAAGCTGATGTGGCAACTATCTCATAATGACTGATGGAATTTTCTTTAAAAACTTCTTCATATTCTCGAATGGTTTCAATGACCTGATCTAATTTAGCTGTGCCGAGACTTCCTTCATTAAAAACTTCGCTTCCAAGTCTTATGGGCGATCTAATTCCTTGAATAAATTCAATTGATGCGGGTGTTGTTTTAAATATCTTAGATTTAATAGCATTGGTTCCAATGTCAATTGATGCAATCTTCATTTACTCATCGTCCATATATTTGCTTAAGACTTTGTATTGTTCATAGTCCAGATTATTGAACTCAACGCCTTCTAGTAAGACTTTATAGTTATTAATATTTTTAGACCAAGTCAAAGGTTTGAGAAGTTTCTTTTCCTCATAATCTGTTTGGTTAAGCAGGAATCTTAATGCGGTTAAGCGAGCAATCATTTTATTGTTTGCATTGATTGCAATCCAAGGAGAGAAATTAGGAGAGGTCTTCTCAAACATTTGTTCTTTATAAAGCGTAAAAGCATCCCATTTAGTTACGATGCGTTCATCATTGGGAGAGAGCTTCCAATACTTCAATTCAGAATGCTTGCGAGCTTTCATTCTTCTTTTTTGTTGATCCTGCGATAGTGAGAAATAGAATTTGATAATCTCAACTCCATCATCAATAAGGTTTTGCTCCCATGGGATTACTCGATTCATAAAATCTCTGTATTGCTTCTCGCTGCAATAGCCCATCACTGGCTCTGTTAATGCTCGGGTATACCAAGATCTATCTAAAAAGGCGATCTCACCTTTTTTAGGAATTACTTTTTTCCAGCGTTGAAACCAATGAGAGGATTCCCATTTTGTAGGAATTCCAAGATTTACATATTTAAAGTTTTTTGGAATTAAGTATTGAGTAAAAAATTTATATGCAGAGCTTTTTCCTGCAGTATCCCTTCCTTCTAACACAATGCAAATTCTTCGTTTGTTTTTAATGACATCTTCTTGGAGTTTTAACAACTCAATTTGCAGTCTTCTTTTTTCAAGTTGATAGGATTTATCATTAAGTTTTTGATATTCCTTTTGATTAAAAGTTATGAGCATAATTTATTTTAAAACATTCAGAGGAGCTTTTGTGATTTGAAAAAAACTTCACTTATTTGGCACATAATTTTGGTCAAAACAGTGCATAATTAGTCACATATTTAAAAAGAAAAAGATATATGGAAACCTTGTTCCTGTCCCCATTTTTGATTTTAGCGATCGCTATGATTCTTGGCTTTTTTATGGCATGGGGCATCGGTGCAAATGATGTTGCTAATGCCATGGGCACATCAGTGGGTTCTAAAGCCCTAACACTTAAACAGGCTGTTATTATCGCGGCCATTTTTGAATTTCTTGGAGCTTTTTTAGCTGGAGGTGAAGTCACATCAACAATTCGGAAAGGAATAGTGGATCCAGAGATATACTCAAATGACCTTAATATTTTTATAATCGGCATGATGGCTTCTTTGTTAGCAGCTGGGACTTGGCTTTATATTGCTAGCAACAGAGGCTGGCCAGTCTCTACAACTCACTCAATTGTCGGAGCAATTATTGGCTTTGTTTTAATCACTAAAGGAGTTGATGCTGTCTCCTGGTCAAAAGTCGGTGAAATAGCTTCAAGCTGGATTACATCTCCTTTAATTTCAGGTTTTTTAGCTTTTTTTATCTACATCAGTGCAAAAAAACTTATCTTGCAAGCTAAAGATAAAATTGATGCAGCTATTTTTTACATTCCTTTTTATAGCTTCTTTGTTGCAGGAGTTATAGCTCAAGTAATTGCAAGAAAGGGATTAACGCACATAGGTTTTTCATGGAATGATAGCGAGGTTTGGGCATTTACAACATTAATAGCTTTATCCACTGCTTTAGTCACATCATTCGCATTAAGAATGAGGAGAGCAAGCATTGCATCAAAAGGTGATATTGAATCTGCTTTTGGGGTCTTGATGATTGTAACTGCATGCGCCATGGCATTTGCTCACGGTTCAAATGATGTTGCAAATGCAATCGGCCCTCTGGCAGCAATTTTTTCTGCGGTTAATTCGAATGATTTATCTTCAACATCAGCCATAAACCCTCTTATTTTGCTTTTAGGTGGTGTAGGAATTGTTTTGGGGCTTGCAACTTTAGGACATAAAGTTATTAAGACCGTTGGGGAGAAAATTACTAAGCTAACTCCAAGTTTGGGATTTTCAGCAAATATGGCAACAGCTAGCACAGTTGTTTTTGCATCCTATTTAGGTTTTCCAATCTCGACAACCCACACCCTCATAGGAGGGGTGATTGGAGTTGGATTAGCAAATAGTGCCAAAGATATTGACTGGTCATCAGTCTATCGTATTTTTGCATCGTGGGTAATTACGATACCGATTGGAGCTGTCTTCACTATCTTATTCTATGTGTTTTTAAGGGTGCTTTTTGGTGTCTAGAGATTTAGAGAGTCGAGTTCAGGCACTTGAAGACATCATGGCTATTGAGAATTTAAAACATACCTATTTAAATGCATGTGATGCTAAGGATGTTGAGTTAATGAAAAGCACATTTAAAGCAGATCATTGTGATATTGACTATGGACCTGTAGGAAAGTTTAATCACAGAGAAGATTTGGTGAAATTATTTACCGAGATAGCTTGTCATGACTTTATGCTTGAATCTCATCATGCCCATAATCCAATAATTAATATTATTGATGAAGTAAATGCTTCTGGGGAATGGGCTTTAACTTACTCATTGATAAATACTAAAGATAACTCCATTGCGACTTTGCAAGGAAGATATATAGATGAATACTTGAAAATAGACAATCAGTGGGTCATCTCTAAGACACAATTTATTGGCAAGTCCTCATTAAATCTTCAAGTTGAAGGTGAGTTGCTGAAGGTTATTTTTGCAGGATCTCCTGCTTAGCTCTCTATCGCAATGCAGCTAAGTAAATAAGCATGACTTGATCGTGCCGCTTCATTTAAACCAACTTGAGTCAAGTCTGACGTTTCTTTCACATCTAGAGATAGGACCGCAAATATAATTTGTGTTACAACTAAAAAAACACCTTCTTTATTAAACATAGAAGGAAGGGTAAGATTTTTTTCTAAATGTTTTTGAATCTTGACTGATACTTTTCGCATCTCCTTGCTTGGAACAGGCGGGCTTATTGTATTTTCTAGGATTAGCTTTTTTGCACCAGATTGATTGCGAAAAAACTCATGGATAATTTCACAACAATCCATAATACATTGTTGGTACTCACTGCTAACTTTAGAGCTGAGATTATTTGATAAATGCAATGAACAGGCATCAAGATATTTTTCTATCAGAGCCATTTTAATTTCATCAGGGGTCTCAAAAAATTTATAAGTTGAAGTGCGTTTTAGTTCACTAACTTTTGAAACATTTGCAATGGTTATATCAGAAATAGAACCTGAACATAAAATTTGATCTGCAACCGCTAGTATTTTTTCTACTCTTTCCTGGCTTCTTTTTTGTTTAGCTGGTTGCATTAGTTAATTATCGACAAATGTTTACAAATATACAAATTTTATATTGAAATTCTTCACATAAAAGTTCCAAAAAAGATTTATATAGTTCACAAATATGACACTTTCATTAGCTAAATTTTGTTCATTATTTATAGGGAAAAACTTTATGAAAAAAATTTTACTACTCAATTTATTATTTGTAGGTATTTTATATTCTCAGGATTCGGAATTAGAGAATGTTGAAGAGGTGGTTGTAGTTGGAACAAAAGCAAGCTTAATCAGCGCGATCGATAAACAAAGAGCTTCTGGTCAAATTATTTCTGTTGTTGATTCTGATGCCCTAGGTGAATTTCCAGATACAACAGCTGCAGAGGCAGTAAGAAGAGTATCCGGTATTTCTGTAGAGAATGATCAAGGTGAAGGAAGATACGTCTCTATTCGTGGCCTTAGCTCAGATCTTAATACGGTTGCAATTAATGGAGCTACTGTTACCGCGCCTGAGGGCGATAGAAGTGTCATGCTTGATGGGGTTCCTACAGAGTTGCTTGATAGTATTGTTATTTCTAAAAGTTTAACGCCTGACCAAGATGCAGATTCAATTGGAGGCAGAGTTGAATTTAATACAAAGAATCCTAGCAGCCTTAAAAAAACATTATTTAAAATGAAGTTTGATACTTCATATAATGAAAATTCTAAAAGCAGTGATAACCCTAAAATTGCTCTTACTTATGGAGATAAAATTTCTGAAAACTCAGCGCATGTTATAGGCATTACATATTCCAGCAAAGAAATTGTGACCTATAACAACGAAACTGGCTATGGCTGGGAAACAAACTCTGCTGGCTTAAAAGAAATGAATGATGATTGGGAAATGCGTTATTACGATCTAACTAGAGAAAGATATGGTCTTACCTATGATATTGATTTTCTAGTTAGTGACGAAACCACCTTATTTCTAAAAGCATTTTGGAATGAGTATGTTGATGATGAGTTACGTTGGAAAGATGAGTATGGAAAAATTACCCAAACTGGTACCACTACAGATACACTCATGGAAACATCTAGGATTCGCCATGATGCTGAAAGTAGGGTGCGTGAAGAGATTAGAACGATCCAAGCAATCAATTTTGGTGGCGACACAATTATTGGAGAATGGGACACATCCTTTCAGCTAAGTCATTCATACGCAGAACAAGATGATACCAATAATGCAGATGTTACTTTTAGGTGCTACTTAAGGGCTGGCAAAGATGAAGGTTGCACTAATCTAAAATCGTTAAACAAAAACACACCTCTGGGCCAATATAATTTCAGTAATCCTCAGAAACCTTTTCTGAATGTATATCAAGAATATAGAGAGCTATATGATCCTTCCAAACTTAATTTTAAAGAATTGGAAATGGAGCGTTCTACGATTGAGGATGAGGAGATAGCTTTAAAGGTTGATTTTCAAAAAGATTCTTACTTTGGAGATCTGCCTTCTACGATAAAATTTGGATTTAAATATAGGTCTCGTGAAGTCACAAAAGATAAGAATTTAGATTTTTATGAATGGGATGGAAAAACACTGGCTGATTTTGACCCTGTCTCTATTGCATGGCCATTTGCTGGGCAAACCTTTGCCTCTCACGCTTCAGCCGCTGCTACCGATAAATTAAAATCTCAACTTTCTTCTATGACTCTAGATTCTCAGGAATTGTTTGTTTCAGACTTTACTGCTCAGGAAGATGTTTTATCTATCTATGCTATGACAACCATAGAAGCTGAAAATGCTCTAATCATAGCTGGGATTAGAGTTGAAGACACAGATTTTGAAGCATCTGCCTATGACTCTGGTAAAACTCCAACATATGGCTCAAATGACTACACATTTGTATCACCTAATTTAACTGTTAAGTATTTCCTCTCAGATAATCAGCTTATTCGAGGCGCTATATGGAGAGCCTTGTCTAGACCTAAGTTTTCTAATGCAGCACCAGTTGCTGAGGTTGAGATTGATGCTGAAGACATCAAAGGCTCTTATGGCAATCCAGACTTAGAGCCTTATGAAGCTAATAACTTTGACCTTTCATATGAATATTATGGTGATGAATTATTTTTCTTTAGTATTGGAGTGTTCTTAAAGCAAATCGAAAATGCAATTTATCCAACCTATCAAAAAACAGCAACCATCAATGGTGTTAATTTTAATGATGGTGTAAAAACTTATATCAATGCAGAAGAATCAGATATTAAGGGCCTAGAAATGACCTATCAGCAAGAATTTGATTTTTTGCCTAGTCCCTTTAATGGTTTGTATTTAGCAATGAATATGACTTACACAGATGGAGATAGCACATTTGCTTTTGAAGATAACGAAAGTTTTACTACACCATTTAGAAAGCTATCTGATCAGCAAAGAAATATCTCTATTGGTTTTGATCAAGGTAAGATTGATGCACGCCTTAGCCTCTCATCAAGAGGAGATTATTTAGATTGGCTTGCAGATGAGGAAGGGGACATAGATACCATTTCATTGGGCAACTCTAGGTTTGTTGATGATCATTCACAATTAGACTTTACTCTCAAGTATAAAATCAATGATAATCTCACTATCAAAGCAGAAGGAGTTAATTTAACAGATGAACCTGAATACTATTACTGGGGCTATAAAGACCGTCTCTCACAATACGATGAATATGGCACAACATTCTCTGTCGGTTTTAGATAT
>Ga0255759_10000613_pt1 | contig 32092 bp, 36 predicted proteins | sample 101ome_20_FD_179959 | JGI IMG/M metagenome (GOLD analysis project Ga0255759, IMG submission 179959) | Coastal salt marsh microbial communities from the Groves Creek Marsh, Skidaway Island, Georgia - 101404AT metaG (version 2) | ecosystem: Environmental > Aquatic > Marine > Intertidal zone >...
ACATGCTCAGAAATTAGATCCGTATGTAGACGAAGGCAGGACAGACAATTATGTATATCAAACAAATGTAACACAATACGGAGACGGAAAAGACGTTGATGTAATTGTAGCAGATGACGGTGCAGGATGGATAGGACATCCTGAGTTTCAAAATAATTGTAGTGGTGCAAAACCAAACGGATACACAGGTGGCAATGTTTTACCAGGCAATGGAACTTGTGATGTTTTGGATCTAGTATTAGATGCACCATATTATTTAGATCCTTGGTATTTTGACGCAGATCCTGGAGAAAGATTAACTACAAGATGGGATGGCACAACTGTTCCTATAGAAAGTCACGCAAGACTATGGTGGTCAAATGGAGACTATCGAAGTCAGACCTTTAAATACAAATATCCAGATGCAGGGTATACAAGCGCTCTAACAACGTCTTATACACGCAGTAATTGCAACGGTAGTAATACAGCTCAAAGCAGTGTAGGGCAGCATTGTACGCCCTGTATGGCGCTTACATACGGTAGGACACAAGGTTGGGCATATAATGCTAACAAATGGGCATTAAATCACTATGGAACATATGGAGTAGATATTGAACCTGGATTTGATATACAAAAAATATTCCACAACGTAAAACCCAAAAATGCAAAATATGGAACACAAGATCCAACAGTAAGTTCTAACAGCTGGGGTTATCGTGCAAGCAAAGGCACAACAGGTGGATACTATCATTTCCGTTCAGATGCTCCTGTGCAATATGGCGGAACAGGTGATGAACCTTTATTTATTTCACATATGGGTCTTACAGGCGATTTAGGACGTTGGAAATCAGAAATGAAAAACAATTCGTTTACAACAGCTTTAGATGAATTGATAGACTCGGGTGTAATTTTTGTATGTGCAGCTGGTAACAGTAATCAAAAACAAGTGAACTGGGATCATCAAGATTTTGACAACTATGTAAGTGATATATCAACAAGAAGTTTAGAAGATTCAAGTTACTATGAATTTAGTGTTGAAACAACTGGTAGCACAAATAGACGTGGATTTCCACAACAAGGCGGTAAAGAAGGTATAAATGCTGCAACATATACATTTAACGCAACAGCCCCTAGTGGAACTGCATATTATAGAATAGTAGGCACTGATAGAACAGGTGCTATTGATTACAACAATGGTCCAATTACAATGAGAGTTGGTGATACTATAGAGCTAACAAATGATGCCGATTCAAGTCATACAATGTTTATAAAAACAGCAGAAACAACTGGTGCAGGAGATCAAGTAACTGGTGCGACAGGCCAAGGTGCGTATGGTGGTTCAACAATAACATGGACGCCTACATCATCGGGAACATATTATTACAAATGTTTAAATCATTCTAGTATGGGTGGCGAAATACGTGTATCTGCACAAGAAACAATATACAAAACTATTAATATTGGTGCTCTCGATGACGATTATGCTACAGGTAACTTAGAACGCAAAGTAAATTACAGCGATAGAGGAAATGGTATTGATGCTTATTTTGCAGCAGACGGAACATTAGCAGCAAATAGAAGTTATACTAGTGAAGGAAGATATCCTGACACATATCCTGGATTCACAGCTAACAGTGGTAGTGGTGCAGGAATTCCAGAAGACTGCGCCTTTAGTGGCACTAGTGCAGCCTGTCCTGTAGCCGCAGGATTTATTGCAACCCTTATTGGTTTGAACAGAGGTTGGACTTATGCAGATGTTAAGACATACTTCCAAGGATTAGACAACCAGGATCCAAGCGATTTCTATACAGGAACTGAATCAACAAGTGCAACTGATACAAACTGGAATGATTATAACAGTTTAGAAGGTGGGCCTGCAAAGGTTGGATATCAAAAAGCAGATGCATTTACACAAACAAGTTTTCCTGTAAGAAAATTGCAAATAGGTAATGGATTAAATCTAAGTAACATTCAACTTACACGTGGTCAACGTTTCGATAGAGGATGACTTGACAAACTGTAAAACTCTGTTATAATTTAGTATGACTTTAATTTATGGATACTTATTTTATTATTTTTCAGCGTTAATTGGACATAGCATCGGATACCATAGGTATTTTGCGCATCGTGCATTTAACACCACTCCGGTATTTGAAATTGTTATGCTCTTTTTTGGATTAATCTGCGGTGGTAGATCTCCATTAATGTGGGCAGCAGTTCATAGAATGCATCATAGTAAAAGTGACACTAGTGACGATCCCCATAGCCCAATTTATGTAGGAATGTGGAAAGTTCTTACAAGCAGATTCAAAGTAAATTATGTTCCAAGAAAATATTTAACAGATCTTTTAAAGAATAAAAGAATTATGTTCTTCCACAAATACGGCAAATATCTACATTTAACATATGCAATTATTTTTTTGTTTTTAGGAATAGAATATTTTTTTATTTTTGTAGCAATACCTTTTATAATGTCATGGATAAGTTTTGGATTTTTAAATTATTTTGCACATCGCAATGGAAAACCAGAAGATGTTGTTTGGCTAAATTTATTTGCTCCTGGCGAAGCATGGCATAAATCACATCACAACAAACCAATGTCTATAAGATTACACAAATATGATATTGCAGGAGTTCTTATTGAAAGAATATTTACTTAATCAAAGTCTAGCAGTTAGAACAAATGTTTTGCCTGAAGTCAAATCTGTTGTAAATAAAATACATCCAGATTATAATAGAGTGAGCAAATATAAAACAGATATAATACAATGGCTTAAACCTATAATAGATTTAACAGGATATAGTGTATATCCAATGAACGGTTGCACCGAAGGGCTTAACTGGTGGTATGGTAAAGAGGAAAGAAGTGTTAAGATTACACCGGGTGATTATCAGTGGATTAATGCAACAAATCGATACAGTGAAATAGTATACATGAGCGTTCCCAGTGCAATTAACGGAAATTTTGTAGATTTGCCAAATGATACTCCTATAGCACTAGATCTAGCATATGTTGGAAGCACAAAGATACAACATATACACAATAATGGTAAAATTGAGTATGTTTTTTACAGTTTGTCAAAAGCGTTCGGTTTGCGTAATGTCCGCACCGGTTGGCTGTTTACAAAAACTCCAGATGCTAAACTAGAATCTTTAATACATAGTGCCAAATATTATAACTATTTTGCTCATGACATAGCAGAAACTGTGATAAGTAATTTTGATATTGACTATGTGCATAATAGATTGTATAATAAACAAAAAGCAATATGTGAACATCTAAACTTTACACCTAGTGATAGTGTATGGCTTGCTACCACTAAAGATAAAGAATATGCAAAATTTATGCGTGATGGAGAAACAGCTAGAATATGTCTTGCAGGAGTTATGAATGAAGAAACACGATTTACCAACAATACACAACTTTAACTTAAATATCGATGTTAAAGAACTTCAATATGAAGCACACAGACTTTACGAAAAGTTCACTGATGTCAGAACTGCTAATCCTATGCTGTGTGACAATCATATGGAACTAGTAGCAGACGTTTATGATAACTTTGAACAAATTAATTTAACTGAGCCAAGTGAAATACTTCCTTACGAACCAAGTATAAAAAAGCGTTTACAACGTAGAGAAGAACACTTGTATAATGTGCCTACAGACGATTACACAGGAAGTTATTTTGAAAAAATTGTAAAACAACTTAAAGCGCCAGCAAGTAGAGTAAGAATTACAAAACTGTCTCCTGGAAAAAATATTCCATTTCATGTTGACTATGATGTAAATTATGCTGTTCGTTGTATTTGTCCTATATATGGAGATAATCAAGTTATTAACTTATTCAAAAGAGATGGTAAATTAGAAGCCTATACACTGGAACCAGGTAATGCATATTTCCTAAATATTGGATATCCACATGCTGTTGTTAATATGAGTAAAGCACCAAGAATTGCTTTGATGTTTAGTTTAGATGGAACTGAAGATTTAGAAGACATATGCTTGTAGGTTTAGTGCCAGTTGGAGGCAATGCATCAAGATTAAATATACCATTTAGTAAATCAATGGTTCCACAGAAAGGATTTGATTACTACAATCCTGTCATAAATCACTGTGTGCAGAATTTAGTAAATACTGGCGTTGACAAAATTGTATTCGGCCATGGTGCAACATATAAACAAGACATACTTGCATATTATCAAGATACTTTATTTCAACATGTCATAGAAGAAAAAGGGCCAAGCGACGGCGGTAACCGATTTGTAAATAATATTTTAAATATTGTTGAAGCCGAAGATTATATTTTTTGTTTGCCGGATACTGTAAGCACGACTACAAATTATAAAGATTTATTAATAAAAAACAATGTAGTTTGCGGAATGTATACTATTCCTGATGAAGTTAAAGGAGATAGACCGCTACCTAATGGTAAATTTGATGTTAAAACATTTAAAACAAATATAAATGCAAATACATCTTGGGGCACAATTAAAATTACTAAAGAAGTTTTAGAAAAAAATAAAATACAGTCTCATATTGGAGAATGGTTAAATGGAATTAAAATTGAAAAAGTAAATTTAGGCAAAATGGTAGATATAGGCACTTGGACAGGTTATAATTATTATTTAAATAACTTTTAATGGTTTAACCCATTTCTTTAGACATTTTCCGGACAATAGATATTCTTTATTAAATTTTATTGTTTGTAAATCTTTTCTATGCCAATTTTTTTCAATCATTCGTTTACTAACATTGTTTAATTCTTTAAGCAACAAATGTAAACGTTTTGCAGGATCTATTTCGTTATCAAATGTTAAATCAAAATAATTGTCATATAATTTAAATCCCATTTCTTTTAAATAATTATTAACACCGGGTTGCCCCCAAATTATTATAGGACGTTCATACAACATACTTTTCCAAACTTTTTCAGTTATAAAAAATCCAAAATCTTCTATGTTTGTGTCTTGAACCAATATAAATTTATAATGAGATAAAAAATTACTTGTGCTTTCTGTCCACGAAATTGCTTCTTCATGATTGTCAAAATCGTTTCGATCAATTACAAAATCTTTGCATAAAAGGTTATCATTATATCGCACATTAAATTTTTTACATTGTTCTTGTATGATACTATCTTCTATTTTAGATTGACTTAAATCAACTGGATATTTGTTAGCTAATAATGCATAGTTCATTACATTTCTATGCTCTCTTGGAAATCTGCTAAAAGTTACAAATTTATTATATTTTACACTAGATACTTCAACACCTTTGTCTATTTCTTGTGCCATTTGTATATAAACAGGAAAAGGAAATGTTTTAATTTTATTTTTAAAATTGCTATTAGCAAACCAATTACTATAATTTTGGTGTTCTTTATTCAAATTTGCAGTCAATAACACTACATTTTTTTCTGGAACATTATATTTTATACAGTCAGTGTGTATTAAATTATATATTTTTTCTATACCAAAACTGATCCAACTACAATCTAAAATTAACAAATTTTGTTTTGCTTTTGTAATTTCTGCCATTGATAATTCAGAAAAAATATCGCCTTCATGACTCCAAAAATCATTGAAAGATTTACAAACATATTTTTTTAGAAAATCTAAACTTGTTAACCAATTTCTGTTGTAACTTAGCCCGTCTGCAAGTAACTTGTTCGGTATAGGATAACTCATAAAATATTTAGTTGACCGCATACTAAATATATGCTATATTGAATTATGTCAAACGTAGAAACAAAAATAAATTTGGATATTGAAGTGTATGAAAATGTAAGTGTAAAGGAATATTCTCCAAAAGACAGAGATCATATTGAAAAATTTAGAATGCTTGCAAAAAGAGAAGGTAACGATGCACTTGCAGGTGACAAATATGATCCTGATACAGTAGATGGTCAAACATGGATGACATTTGTAGATGACGAACTTGCAAGTATTAGTGTTGTTGAACGCAGTCATTATACAGGCGATCCTGATATTGCAGGCAGGATATGTAGATATCATATTCTAAAGAAGTTTAGGCATAGTAATGCAGGTTTCCGTATGTTGCCAGATCAAGTTCAATGGGCAAAAGACAACGGATTAAAAGTTTTGTATTGGACACACAATGTTGATAACAAAGCACTAAATGCAATGTATCAAGGTAAAAAACGTATGGGTATGCGAGGTGAATCGGTGCCTTATTTTATGACAGATACATATCGTGCATTTAAATTACAACCTGATATGATATTTAAAGTAAGTGAAAAATCAGATTTTTTACAATATGTGTATGCAAATATATTAGATGAAAATTATTTATGGAGACCAGACTACAAAACTATTTTGTATTTTATGCACAATGGTAATATTGATGATTCTGTTAGAGCTGCTGTTCTATAGAATCTCTTATAAAATCTGTTATACAAATTTTTTCACCTTTACTATCAAACGCCCACATCCAAATATCTGCTGGCTTCAAACTGTTTTCTTTGCAATAAGTTTCTTGTATTGGTTTAGCAACTTCGGTAATGTAAGTAGCAGGAAACTTTGGTAATATTGTTTTTGCAACTTCAACTGCTGTTGTGTTAAAATAATTGTAACTATAATGTGGTCCTATTGGTAATGTAAGTGTTTGAGGTAGACTATCTGCAAATACAATTCCTGCTCTAAAACCTGCCATTAAAAAATTTTTACTTAAACTAAATGCTACAGCATCAAATACATCTAGACTAGTATCAAGTTTATCTAAAGTTGTTCCAAAAAATGCACAATCTAAAAATATTTTACAATTATTTTTTTCTGAATGATTTATTAAATCTTTAAACCAACTAGTCATGCCGCCTTCGTGATTAGGTTGACTAACCAATACATAACTGTTAGGTTTAATTGCATTTATATCTTTTGGACTTATACAAAAATTTTTATATGGTTCTAAAATGCTGTAATAGAATTTATAATCGGTATTAAAATAATAAAACTGATCAAAATGTTTATGCACGTGAGCACATTGGTGAGTCAATGCTTCGTGAATTCCGTTACATATTGCCCACTCTTTTTTATTTTCACAACCTGCAAAATTTTCTATCCAATCAACCCACAAAGATCTATACAAGTTAATGTCTTGATTTTTTCCTTTGTTTAAAAGTTTTACATTTTTTAATTCTTCTTTTATTAATTTTGGACAAAAACTGTAAACAGTCATATTATATACTTTCTTTTGGGCAAATCAGGATTAACGAACATAGATAAATCCATGTTAAATTTGTTATATTCTATATAATTATCCAATACATTATACATTATTTTATGGTTTGGGTTTGAAAAGTGTCCTTTTCTTATATCTAATCTTCCTACATCATACTCTGTATTCCAATAATTTTGTTCTTTTTCGAAAATATCGCATAAGCAAAAATTATTATCAAAGCTGTCTTTGAAACTAGGAATATACAGAACATCATTACGTAATGTTTGTATGTAATTTAAGTATGAAGTATGTTGGAAATTTGAATAATTGTCGTTTTCTATATACTTGTAATAATATAAAGCAGCATCTAATACATCACTCCATCCTTTTTTTGCAGCATCTTCTTTCCAATAAGTGCTATATTCATAATTTACAAAATGTCTGTTATTGTTATTATCTTTTATTGTTATTCTTCTAGGATGTGTAACTAAAAAAATAACTTTATCAAATTCGTGATGTGTTCTTGTAAACTGTTCTGCAGAAAATAAAAGACTAGCACTCCATTCACAAAAGTTTGTTATGTTATACTTTGCAGATAACAATTCCCACCAACTTTTTTCAATATAAGGATACAATGAATAATCTGTTACCCCTATAGGATTAGCGCCAAAACTGTCACCGTAAATTGCAATTTTCATTTATAATCTCTGCTGCATTTTTGTGTGTTAAACTTCCAAAATGTATAAAATCTCTAGCATCATCTAGTTTAGGAAAAAAATCGCATTGTAAAAGATTTGCAGTATCTTCAAAATAACTTGCTTGATAATAATTTGTTTTTGAACTCCAAAAACTTTCACAAGCTAATGCTTCAAATTTAAAAAATTGTTGAGCATGAACAATATTTTTATTCCATATTTTATATAAAGTTTTCATATCATTGTTGTAATTATCCCAATGACTACCAGACCAAGGTCCTATACGATTAATTTTATCATCGGTATAATATAATAACCTGCCGTAATCTGTCCATAGTTGTATTACAGTATGTGGAACACCAAAATTTTCAAAAAGTCTGATACTATTATGCCAACTAAAGATAGTGCTAGTTCCACTTTGTCCAAGATTTATTACAGGTCTTTTTACTATATTTTGCAATTGGCGACAAATAGTTTCTTCAACGGGTAATCCTTCTCCAAATACATGACTACAACCAAAAACTACAATAGATTCTTTCCAATCTATGTTATTCCATTCGTCATCTCTATAAAAATTAGAATTTAATTTATAAGAAAGTTCTTTATCGTAATAATTCCATTCTGATCCTAGTTGTTTTTTGTTTTTTACAAAATCTTTTTTTTCTTGAATACTAAGATATTCAGGAAGTAAATTTTGATTACAATTTTCAGCAAGAGGACCGTTTAGTAATTTATACAATTAATATTCCTTTGTCATACAAATCTCTTACTACATCAAAGTTATAAGGCGGCATAAAGCATACACTTAAATTAATTCTCGGATGTTTACTATTTCTGTTATCAACTCCGTGAGGAATATTTTTAAAGAGAATAGGGTCTTTGTAAATTACACTTTCAATGATAGAGCCGTTGTGTTTGGTTTTCCAATCTTGCCAATCGCCTTCTTTACCAGCCCATTCGGGCATATCCCAAAAGTCAAGGGTATTATCTTCATAACTTTTGCTACAAGGAATTAAAATTCCACAAGCTCTGCCATTATCAACGTGAGGTGGTAAGTATTCTCCTGCCCTACAAGCAACTAATAACCCCATATAACTCCATATTGGTAATAATTGATCTTTTAACCATTGAGGTTCATATTGCTTGTAATATTGCACATATCCCCTATTTTCTTTCTCAGGTGCTATTTCATTCCAACCGTTTGTCTCATCAATGACCCGTTGAATATCATTATAGTCAACTTTTAATTTTTTAAGAAAAATATAATTAGTCATCTAAATCTTCCACAATAAAATCTTTAAGTATTTGTTTTATATCTTTGTATGTTTTACCGTATACTAATGTACTACAACAATAACTCAAACTATTAGATGTATTCCATCCGTTGTGTAATTTACTTGTATCAATTACTGTAAAAACATTATTAGTTAGTAAACGAGTATGACCATTGCTTTCGACTTCTATTTCTCCAAATATAGGAAATAGTATACTGGTATTAATAAAGTCACCATTAACTACATTTACAGTATCATCTTGTGGATCATATATATCATGATGTTCACCAACTTCACATTGTGGTAAAATATTGATAAAATGTGATTCGGCAAATGTATTAAATCTATCACACATTTGTTGATCTAGTTTTTCTAAATGATTGTTCCTAAAGTGATAGTTACCGGTGTTTATGACTTTACCAGATTCGGTTTTTAATAAATTTGTAAACCCTCCATAATTGTGAGAGGAAAGATCTAAAAATTGTTTGCGCCATTCTGCTTTGAACAAATACAAAAACGTTTCATCATTTTGTAAATCAAATTCAAATATATCTGCTCTAAAACTAAACAAGGTCTACTCCCTTTACTTGAGGATTATCTAACATATATTTTATTGCTAAACATATATCGTAATCATTTGCACGATTGTATTTTATTAGTCGATTAGAGTTTATCATTAATCCGTCATTTGTTTTATCAATTACAACAGTTCCTGAATCACTACAATTAAAATATTTTTGTATTACATTATTATCAAAATTTAATTTTACAGGATATGTTTGTATCCATTTAGTTACTAAATTGTTAGTTGATGCTAAATTTTTAATATCTTCGTAAGATTTATCAAAATGGAATAGTAAGTTAAACCTGTGTTTATCAGTGTGATTTACACCATTGTGTATTGTTTTAGCATTTGTGAGAACAGGTCCGTCGTAGTAATAATCTTCTCTACCTTCAAATTTAATTAAATGAGGACTATCGTCAATAGGTAATATAAGTGTACATCCTCTGGTTTTATCCGTGTGGTAACCTGTTTCACTTTTTGGTGGTACCCAGCTAAAACTATAAGTTGTGCTTTCTAATAATTGTCCTTTTATTTTATATGCTTCGATATTAATAGGAAAAAGTATGTCTTTGTGATCTAAAATAATATTACCGCCGTCAGGACTATAAGAAGGCCAAACGTCAATCGAAGAAATATATTGTTGAAGTATTTCTCTATTGTAATCTATTGTTACTGGAAATATATAATCATCCATTTGATTTATCCTTTGTCAAGGTAATACTTTCAATACATTCAGGTGCATTAATAATCCATTCTATAACGTCTGCAACGTATTCTGTATTTAATTTTATTTCTTCTGGATGATATCTATCAACTAAAGGTGTGTGCATATGCCCTAAACTTAAATAGGTACATTTTATATTTGGTGTGATTTCTTCTCTATTATGATTTATAGTTTCACACAATCGTTGTAATGCTAATTTTTCAGCGCCATAGCTAATATATTTTAACCAAGGCTGTTCTTTGTTTATATGATCACTAATACTTCCAATACATATAAAGTGTACAGTCTTTTTATTAGCTTCAAATAATTCATACAACATATGTAATAATCTAACTTGACTATAATTATTCATTTTTTCTGTGTAACAATTTAGTATTATCACATCATAGTGAATCGCAACGTGACAAAATTTTATCATTCCTTCATCAGTTGATAAATCGTATCCATTAGACCTACTTGCATAACTGGTATTTTTTATAGCACTTGCTAATCCATAATTAGGATTACCTGTGGTTAAAATTTTCATTGTTTTGCTGCCTGTATTGTGAAACTTAATCTATGAGATTCAATCTCACTTATATCGTGGGGTACATCTACTTGCAATCTATGCCATGTTTGCAAAGGTGCAGTGACTTGATAAATTATATTTTCCATTTTTTGATCATACCATCTAGTTTTTACATCAGGCCCGCCAGGTAATAGTGTGTAATTATAACAAAACGTTCTACCTTGATCAATATGAGGAGTTAGTTGTCTTCCCGAAAGTTGATAATATACTTCTATAGGAAAATCAAAATATGGTTGTAAAAAATTATGTAAATCTTCATCCACAAATGTAGTAAAATACCACCAATCTGCTCTACGTTCTGGATCAAATATATTTGGTTTTTTATACAGTTCGTTTACATCGGTAATATATAAATTGGTAGGAATAGTTGGTAAAAAATCTGCTATCTCATATAAATTCATTATTTTTCCTTTTTTGTGCATACCAACTTAATGGCAATTCTAAAAACTTGTAATCTTTGCCAGTTACCTTTCCTCGGCAATTAACACTACCACAATTGCATTGAGGTATGTAGTCTGTCTTTGTAAGCATAAATGTTCCATAATCAACTGTTACAAATTCACCCTCTTGTATATCTCTGAAAGCTCTAAAAACAACTTGTCCGTCTATATATAAATTTGGATCACAACTGTGGTTTATGTATGCTTCATATTCACTGCCTTTGGGCAAATCTAAAACAAGATCATCATCTATCATTAATCCTTTATACCAACCGTGTTCACTAGGGCGTCTAGCCATGCCACCTATGACAAAAACAATATCATCTTTTGCAATATATGAAGTTGCATATCTACACAATCCATGAATAGGACTAGGTTTTATATCTGTTTTCGGATTAAGATAACAAAAGTTTTGCAATTTTAGGATCCTTAAAATTTGCTAGACACAATAGATGATATCTAGTTTCTCCTTTTTTATTATTTACTGCATGATTGTGCTGAGTGTTAATTATCCATGCTTCGTTAAAACCGTAATGCTGTATATGAAGCTCTCCATCCATATACACTAACATATTTGCACTATCGTTTGTTATTAAAGGTATATGTAAATATGCATGAGTATATTCTGTTTCATAATAATTATGACTGTGCCAATTTATTCGTTGTTTATTGTCAATTCTACTAATCATTATTCTATCACACATATCCCATGTGACAAATCTTTCAGCAATAGAACGTATGTATGGCAAATTTAATGTAGTATCAACTAAATATTCTGGTGATACTCTTCCATTTACAACTTTATCTTGTTCACCTAAAATTTCCATGTAGTCCAACGTTTCGCCAAAACCAAAATCTGGATCTTTGTTAAAATTTCTTAAAAATTTACTCGACCAGTAAGTGCTTACACCTGCACCCCTAGTGCCTTTGACATCATTATTGTAACCTTGCCATTTTGTATTAATACTAGCAATCTCTTCTTTAATTTTTTCTTGATCTAAATCTAAGTTGTCTGCAAGTTTATAATGCGGCACATATAAAAGTTTTTGAGCTAGGGGGTGTTTTGCCCTTGAAGATTCACATCTTGGATCACAAGATTTGTCAAATGCAGGAGCTTTTGTTACGTCAACTAGTTTTTCATGTAAATCTATCACCGTGCAACTCCTTTATATACGGATTATCATAATTTGGTCTTTCGTTAGCATTATTAAATATCAAATGTATTCGAGGAACATGATCTCCATTTACAAAATTATGTAATTTATGTGTATCAGTCCAATAAATCTTTCCTTTAGGCATAAAAGCTACATAAGGAACATCAGGAAATACCATAAAAGATAATCTTGAGTTGTTCACTACTGGAATATGATATCTTGTGTATAAATCTACGTGTGTGCTATAACAATTGCGTTCATGCAAAAACATTAATCTAGCACTTGCAACTGGAAAATCTAAATCTGTTAAGACTTGTTGTATATATGTGCCATTTAAATCTGGATGGAAATTATTACATTCGTATTCTGTTCTAGTTTTTCCATATTCATCAATGTCGTTGTGCCAAGATATTATAGAAGAATATTGTAAACAAATTTGACAATTATGCCATCCTACAGAATCAATTATGTCTTTTGATTCAGTAAGAATTCTATTATGATCGATATCTTTAATTTCTTTAAAAACTGTCATTTTTTTATTCTGCAAATTAATTTACAGTTCCTTTAAATCTTAAACTTAAACCTATTTTATAATCTGCTTTCATTTTTCCTGTGCAATGAATATATTTGCTATCAAAAATAATGGCATTTCCAGGTTTAAATTCCACAGCGTTACCACTACATCCAAAAAATAAATCTCTATCTCTTCCTACGTGTTCTAAATAATTGATGTAAAACTCTTCATCAATTGGCAAGTTTGTAAGATTTTTTACATCAGTATCGCTATGTATAAATTTATCTTTTATATTTTTTACAAATTCGCCTTCTACTTGTATATTTCCTAGCCAGGTTTTAGATTTTGTGTTTTCTACATATTGATCAAATATAACAAAATGTTGTCGCTTGTTATTTTCAACATATAAAGGTATTAAGAAATTTACAGATGGATAATTATCATCAATGTCTAGATGGGGATAATACGGATAACTGTGTTTATAAATATTATCCCCTATGTTTGCAGAAATATCAACATAATCCTGTATGTCTTCAGCTAACGAGCTGACAACTTCGTATGTCCACGGACGATTAATTTTTTCCATGTACATTTTGTTTTCATATAAATGACTGCTATCGTTAAAAAAATTTAATATTTTATTAATTTTATCATAATTAATTACATTTTCTATAACTTTATAGTGCATATATTAATTTATATGATTTATCGAGATTAATTGCTTCTTCTTGGTTGGAAAAACAAATCCGGTTTTATGATGTATTCTTCTATTTACTTTAGTATTTTTAAAACCAATTCCCATTAGCAGTTCAATATCATTGTCTGCGTTCAATATATTTTTAACTGCATCTTCATCAAAACATGCACAACATCCAGTTCCATATCCTAACATACTAGCAGTAAGATTTACATAACCAGCAGCTATACCCATTGCCATGTGTGTATCTCTTAATAAAATACTACGTTCAAGTTCAGTATATCTACCTTCATCATATGACATCATCTCATCATTTCTGACTACTGCATCATCTTCATGTCTAAGTATGTAATCTTCTACTTCAAATGCTATTAATAAATTAGCCAAAGTTTGACTATTAGTTTCATACACAACATTCTCGTCTGTATAATTCCTTGCAAAACCTTCTGTTTTGCTATGTATTTCTTCAATTACATCTCTATTTGTAATAAAATGAACTTTGTAAAATGCAATATTTTGTTTACTTGGGCAATTAGTTACAGCATGAGCTAATAAGTCCAAGTCATCTTGTGGAATAGTTTTTTCTAAATCCCAATTACGTTGGCAGTGTTGACTTCTTATTACTGCCTTTTTTATTTCTGCATGATCCATAATAAATCCTCCATAAAATATTTATGATAAAATTTAATGTTATTTTGTTTCTAATACAGTAGCTACTAAATGCAGGCGTTCGTCTTTACTTCCATTAAATGCAGTGTGAGGTAAAATTGTGTTAGTAAAATACCATTTATTTTGTTCTAAGTGCTTGGCTTCATTTTCTATTACCATAATGCAACCCTCTTGTGTCTTCATAGGATAATGTATTCTGGTAGTATTGTCAACGTGCCATGTCAAACAGGTTTTAGGAAGACTTTTCATAATACGAATTCTTCCAACTGCATATTTTTTTGTTATTTGATTATATACTTCTTCAAACAACGAGTCTTTAAATCCTGTGCATAAAGTAGTAAAATCATCTTCTTTTAATGGAACCTTACGCCGTGGAACTTTTATTTGTCCATCGATTGTCTTTGCATTGTCCCAATCAAGAAACAAGCTACCTCTACCTTTTAAACAATTAGACGGATCATCAGCAGTTGTATTAATACATATCTGATCTTCTATTTCAGGATGCCAGTGAATTTTTTGTTGATCTAACAGTTTCAAAAATTCAGTATGTAAATCATACTCTGGTAAATCATCTAACTCAATAAAATTCATAGTTTTTCCTTGCTTAATATTTATATTCTTCTTTTAGGTATTTTACTATCAGCACTGCTAACACAACTTTCTGTTATGCAAGGAGCAGGCTTATCAAAGAGTTGAAATCCTGTTTCGATGTTACCAAGAGGAACATCATGGCAACTGTAACTACGTTTAATGCTGCCATCAGGCTCACGAATAATAATGCCTTGATAGCCGGCATTACAATTCCAGCCTTTAAATTTATTGAAGTTGAACGCATTGAATCTCTCCGCTTGATCCATATACCATTTTTTGCCGTTGCTATCTTTAAATTCTACTTGCATGTGCCAAGGAACACTAGCATCATTTTTGCCCATTACTCCCGTTGGTATTTGGAAGTTAGGTTTCGGGCGACCTTCCCATTTTCTTTTGCTTTCTGTATATGCTCTCTGTGGCATTCCGTTCCATAATCGTTTGAGCATTTCGTCCGTGTATCCATCAACCACTCTTGAGGCAGTTGGATCGGACTGAGGCTTAAGAGTGACGTTGATACCTTGCTCATGAAAGAACAAAGCATTTTCCCAATCACGTTCAAACCAGTCTGGAACCATGACCATATTAATTGTAACTTGTATATCATGTTCTTGGCACAGGATTAACTTGTCTGCAAAATCCTGCATCTTCTCCTTTGTATCTAAATGTTCTGTATGTAGGCTTGCTGTAATACTTGCTCTGTGAAATGGCTTAGCACGTTCTACATATTCTTCAAACCATTTCATCGGTCGAGAGCAGTTTGATGTCATATGTATGGAAGTATAATTAGTAGAAGGGACATCATCAGCCAGATAACCAAGTATGTCCAAATACCCTGGATGAAAGGTAGGCTCACCGCCAGACAAGCTAAAATGAAAACTGTTAAAACCGTTGTCACGTGCTTGCCTCTTTATCTCGTCGATTGTAAGAAGACAGAGCTCTGTTGGCCTATGATCTTTTCTATCTGAACGGGCGTATGGCCAGCAATAGCTGCAACGATAATTGCAAAACCTGCCAAGAAGCCAAGACACAGTAAAGATATCTCTGTATAAAAGCGTCCTTTGTCCGACTTCAACAATGTCATCAAACGGTATTTTAGTGAAGTCATAGTTGCTCCATTTTAAATCTTCAGTCATTTCTTATTATACTATACTTCTTTTGGTTTGTCAATGCGAGTAATTCGTGATACATTCCTTTAGGTTTAATACATCCTAAACGATTTATATAATTTATTTTATATTTTTTAAAATATGATTCTAAACTTTTGAAACATTTTTCGTAATGTAATTTATTATTTGTAAAAAATACAAATCCTTTATACAACAAAACAGGAAATATTTTTTTATTTTTTATTATACAACTTAAATCTACTGTTCTTTTTATTTCTGCACCATAACCGCATATACAGAACAAAGTATTTTTAAATTTACTATCTAAAAAGTATGTTTCGTAATCAATGTTGTATGCATCAGTAAACACAAAATCTGCACTTTCTGCGATACTATAACCGTCTTGGTATTTGAATTCAAGATTAGGAATCTTGTTTTGCCAATCATTATATAGTTCTTTTAATTTCAAATCGTTTCCATCAAAAAAATTCTCATAAAATGTTAAACTATCAATGATACTAGCAGTATTCAAAAAACTACTACATATATCACTGCCATCATATATTCCTACCATTACAGTATTTTTAAACAATCTATTATCTTCTTTAATCCAAGAGGATACTAATGGATATCTGTCTTTGGGTATCATAATTTAACCTTTAAATTTTGTTCTGCTTCTCTTTTGACTATACCACAAGTGCGTATGCATCTTGGTATAACATTTGATTGTGTCCAACTTTGCATCAGTGCATTAAAAAATTGATGTTCTAATATTTGACTCCATGATTTTTCATTTAATAATAATTCTCCAAACGGATATTTTAGTTCCGCATTGGAAATTGTTTTAAATGTTTCATATTGATCGCTTATATAACAGCAAGGAAAAACTTCCATACGACTGTTAATATACATTTTTTGCGACTCTTTGTAGATACATTCTACTTTCCAATCAGTGGTAGGAAGTGGTTTATCAGCATACTTGAATTTTTGTAATGTGTTTAAGGTTTCATTTGGATTCGTTTTTACTTGTTGTAAAAACTGTGTCATTTCTTGTAAACTGGGATGCCTATATTCAGGATCGTTAGGTGGTTCTAAATAATGTGTCACATTGCCTTCTGCATCTAATACAGGATAGGGATTGAATCTATCAAACCTAGGTGTGCGTCTAAATCTAAAATGATCTACACCTATTTCTTTTGCAAGTGCTTTACTGGATTCCATTTCGTGTTCATTATGTTTAAAAACCAAGTAATCCCATCGTGTTTGCACAGGACTATCGCATACAATTTTTAAGTGTTTAAGTATTTTATTAACATCAGTATTTTGACGATACAAGTGATTAGTTTCAATACCATCTATAGCAAATGTAATTCTATCTCCTCTGTCTAAAATATCAACAAAACGTTTCCACCAACTTTCAGTTTTAAGACTGCCATTAGTGAACATTTCAATTTGAGCACCAGCATCTTTTGCTGCTTTGACTGCTTCAAATACGTATTTTGCTGCAATAGGGTCACCGTGTGTTCCGCAAAAATAAACAAACTTTAAATTAGGAAGACCTTCAAATGCTTTATTGATATCATCCAAATTCCATTCTGCAAGTCCGCGACCAGGATTATTTAATCCTCCAAACTGATTACGATCACACATAGGACATGCAGCGTTGCATTTGTTTGTAATTTCAACATGTAACTCACTAATGTTATCAGCTTCTAAAAACATAAAACTACCTTATAATAAATATAGTGTATTTAACACTTACATAAACTACAGAGAAACTTTATGACAGATATTGTGTTTTTAACACTTCCAAGATTGGAACTGCGAGCACCAATTACAGCACCTGCAATACTAAAAGCAATGGTAGAGCAGCATGGCTTTAGTGCATTTTGTTATGATTTAAATCTCGATCTTTGGCACAGTATCGATGTCGAAAAGCACGGTCATGTATGGTTTGATACAGACCTAACTTTTAGATATGAAGATAAGTTTGAAGAATTTTGGAATGAACATATCGAGCCATGTATTCCGAAATGGTTAGAAACAATACAAGAAAAAAATCCTAAATGGATTGGAATAACAATTTTCAGTCAACGCAGTAAATGGGTTACAATACGTATTTGTAAATTGTTTAGAGAAAAATTACCTAATGTAAAAATAGTTGTAGGTGGACCATTTGCAGAACACACAGGTCCTAATCTGTATAAAAACAATCTAGCAGATGCTTATGTAGTTGGAGAAGGCGAAGAAGCAATTGTAAATATCTTAAACAATAATTTTGACGCACCTGGTATCAACGGAAATCCAGCTGCTCAAATAAACGATCTGGATACTATTCCTATACCAGACTACAGCGATTTCCATATGTCTAAATACCCAGGCACTTGGTTTGATCCTCGTGTAAAAGATGAAAACAAAATGGGCACTGAATTTGTATACATTACAGGCAGTAGAGGATGTGTCCGTAAATGCACTTTTTGTGATATCCAAAGCGTCTGGCCAAAATTTAGATATAGAAGCGGTGTTAGTGTAGCAGAAGAAATGCGCACACAAAACAATTCATATGGTAGTAAACGATTTTTATTCACAGATAGTTTGTTAAACGGTAGTGTAAAACAACTAAAAGATATTTGCACAACACTGATTGATTACAAAAAACAAAATAAAATGGATCCTGTAAGGTGGCAAGGACAATTTATAGCAAGACCAGAACACCAGATGGGCGAAGAAGTTTATGATTTAATGTATAAAGCAGGATTACGTTTTGTAAGTATAGGTGTTGAAAGCGGCAGTGAAAAAGTGCGTGATGACATGAAAAAAATGTTTGATGATGTTGCCATGGACTTTACTTTCCGTATGTGTGCAAAATATAAAATAGAAATGGCTTGGCTACTATTAGTTGGTTATCCTACCGAAACAGAAGAAGAATTTCAAAAAACATTGGATATGTTAGAAAAATATAATTGGATAAACAAAGAAGGATTAGTTCGTAGTGTTGCTTTAGGACCAACGCTGGATATTGTTCCAGGTTCTCCGTTGTATTGGAATCAAAAAAAATTAGGAATTACATGGGACAATAACGAACATTGGGTATACAAAGATAATACTAGAGAAGTTAGAATACGTAGATGGTTAAGATTAAAAGAAAAATGTTTAGAACTAGGATATCCAGTTGTAGAAAAAGCCACAGATCATTTATTAGCAGAATTAGAAAAAATTACAGCACAAAAACAACAAGTAGTTCATATATATGACCACTACAACGAAGGTGCTGGAGCAATGGGACCAAGTGTATGATTAATCCAGGAATATATAATTTAAATTTACAAGACGAAACTATTGAGTTTGTGTTAAAACAAGCCAAAATGATTTTACAAGATGAAGAAAACTATCCAGGTAAAAATCGTAATGGAAATATTTTTAAAGAAATTAACAAAGAAATTAAATCTGTTGTTATAGATATTATGAATCAACTGCCAAACAATAACGACTTAGACTGGGAGTTTGAAGTATTTTTATCTCGTAATCCTGTGACAGCACATAATGATAGAAATTATTATCCTCAATTTGATACTCAATGTCAACGTGGATTTATCATGCCACTTGAATGGAAAGGCAAGCATCCAGCTACTTTGACATATAATCAATGGTATGATGACAAAGTTGTTCTCGGTGCAAATGGACAATTTCGTAAACTAGTTGATCGAAATTTAGTAGAAGATGAAAATATAAAATTTGATGAAAAAGATTGCAAGCTAGTAGATAATATGTTATGGAAAAAGAACACATGCATTATTTTTGATGCAAGTCAAATTCATAGTAGTAGTAATTTTATCGAAGATGATGATAGCTATAAATTAAGTATAAATGGTCTTGGATATACAAAAGGAAAATTGTAATGAACGGTTATGATGATACAATATTATTAGATAATGTTTTGACTGCAGATGACATAAATTGGTTGTTTAGTGTAAAAGAGCAGTTGAGAAATGATCCCGAATCACACAAACCTAGAATGTCAAAAGAAGGTAGGGCAAATAACGTATATAATATGACAAACAAAACAGTTTTTCACGAAGACAAAATGTTTGATTGGATTGCTAAATTTTTACCGTTTGATAAGGACGAATATGAATTTTATGGTGCAAACTTTTACGATTTGCAAATAGCATATGCACTACACAGCGACACAAGTCCAATAAGTTTTTATCAAGGCATTATTCCAATGTCAATAGAGCCAGAAGTAGTAGACACTCATACCGTAATTTTTGATCAAACTGCTGAAGAAAATGTAGAATGGATTGCTCCTGTATACGAAAAACCAGATGACTATAAACCATTCTATAATAAAGGTATTAGAGATCCAAATTATTTTGGCGGATGGAGTAATGAATACAAGATATCAGAAGAAGCATTAAAAAGACATTGGGTCAATCATTGGGAATTTTGGGGTGAGGCATACAAAGGATTTAGTATTAAATGCGAATATAAATGGAATATAGGTGATATATTTTTATTTGACAGTAGGTTTACACATTGTGCTACAAATTTAGACCAAAAAGGAATAACACAAAAAACAGGCTTACTGTTTATCTTGAATAGGAAAACATAATGAAAATAGAAGATTTAAATCGACATTATTCAACAGCAGCGCCAAACGCATCGTTGCACGATATCGAAATAGTAAATTATTTTTATACAGAACAAGATAAGGTTGAAATAGGAATTGAAAAAACAGGAAAGCCAGTTTCTGTTTTTATTTCAGGCGGGCCAGACAGTGCTATGACGACATACATGGTAGTAAAAACAATCAAAGAGCTTGGAACTAATAATCCTGTTTTTCCTATCACAGCAGAATTTTTAGCAAGACCGTACAACATAAAATATTCTTGGAGCGTTTTACGTAAGATAGAAGAATTATTAGATTTTAAATTTGAACAACATTTAATTTTTCCTATGCCAAATCATGCACTACCTATTACAGACGAAGACAAAAAAGTAATAATGAGCTCTTATATTGAGACATACTTTATAAAATACGGACTTGCTACAATGTTTAACGGACTAACTGCAAATCCTCCTACCAGCGAAGTCGGTGACACAATAAGCGGAGATAGTAGCAAAGAAAGAGATAATCCAGAAACTATTCTTAAAAAATTAAATTCAAAAGGAGTGCAATATCCATTCTTATTTTCTAATAAACGTGTTGTAGCACACTTCTACAAAAAATTTGATTTACTTGATAGTTTGTTTCCAATAACTAGAAGTTGCGAGGGCAACATGAAAGAAACAGAATATTTTACCAAGGATTGCTTTGAAGTGCGTCCAACTGAAAAATACTGTTGGTGGTGTAGAGAACGTCAATGGGGTTTTGAAAAATACAGACCACAGGATTTTATAAACACATGTAATCAAGGAGAATGATTGTGTTACCAAATAAGGTAGAATTTGAAGAAAGATGGGAAGTTTCAAGTGGTGCAGCTACTATAATTCCTATGCATAGTAAATGGAAGGCTGTAGGAGTTTCACTTTCGGCTGGTCTTGATAGCGCATTATTACTTTATTTAACAGTTAAAACAATACAAAAGCATAATTTAAATGTCAAAGTTGTTCCAGTAAGTATAGAAATATATAATAAAGTAAAAAATATTGAAAGCACAGTAGCAATAATCAAAAAGATAAAAGAAATAACTCAATTTACTAACTGGGGTAAACACGTTAAAGTAATTGGGTCTGAGGCGCAAGCAAGAGGAATTGAAAAGGATTTACTTTTCGAGAATACTTGGAACCGTCTTTTTTATAATTGGACTATTGATTTTGAATTAAATGGAATAACAAAAAATCCTCCTGACGAAGTAAGAATAGGGTGGAAACACGATGATTATAGACAATTTAACAGAGACGATCCAAAATCTATATATTGTGGAGAATTAAATGCAAGTCCTCATGCATTTGTTGACAAAAAAGATATAATCGAACATTATATTAATCATAATTTAGTTGATGAATTAATTCCGTTAACATTATCGTGTGATGAAGATTTAGATATTATAAAAAAAGAAAAGTTGTCAATTCCATGTGGCAAGTGTTGGTGGTGTAGTGAACGAAGGTGGGGTTTAGAATCTCATAATTTAAGTTATGAAAAGAGTAGTCCATTAAATGCATATACCGAGTAAAACATTTTGTAGTATGGCATGGGATCATCAGTTCATTGATCCTACAGGTAGAGTCAAACCTTGCTGTAGATTTGCAGAAAAATACAGACCCAACGAAAACAATCTAAAAGAAAAAACATTAAGCAACGTGTTCTACGGAGATTGGATGAATGATGTTCGTGATAAAATGATGAAAGGCGAACAGGTTCAAGGTTGTATACGTTGTTACCAAGAAGAAGCAGCAGGTAAAAAAAGTTTGCGTGAACGTTATCACGATAACACAGACTTACCTATAGACGATTTAGTCGATATTGATAATCCAACAATACGCTGGATAGAACTTGCTATAAGTAATGATTGCAATTTAGCATGTCGTATGTGTGATAGTCGTTATGCTTGGAAGTGGTTCAAAGAAGAACAAGAAATTTACGGTAAAACTTGGAACGAGGTTGAAAAAAGCAAAAGCGATATCTCAAACATATATCCATTTATTAACGATTTAGTGCATATCAAATTCACCGGCGGTGAACCATTGATGACAAAAGACCAATGGGCGTTAGTTGATAAAATGCTAGAAGAAAGAGATTGCAAAGATATATTATTGAACTATAGCACCAATTGCACAATTATGCCTAAGAAAAGTTGGATAGAAAAATGGAGTAAATTTAAACAAGTAGAATTTGCTCTGAGTTTTGATAGTGCAAATAAAGAAGAAAGCGAATATATACGCTGGCCTGCAAATTACGAAACCACAGAAGCAGTTACCAAAAGATTCTTAGAATTAAAACAATCACACGGGTTCCATGTATTTTTACGCAGCACTATTAGTTTGTTAAATGTCTGGCATATGCCGGAAAGTATGCAATGGTGGTATGATAATGATCCGGGTAATGTTAAAATAATGAATCCTACACACTTAACATATCCAGAAAACTTATGTGTAACAGTATTACCTACACATATTAAAGAACGTATAACAAAAAAGTTTACAGAATATCAAAAAAATTGTAACACAAAGAAAATAAATGAAAGTCTCGAATATATCAAAAACTTTATGAACAGCAAAGATGACAGTCATTTGTTGCAAAGTTTAAAACATTATTTAGAAAGCACAGACAAATATAGAGGACAAAACTTTTTTGAAAGTTATCCTCATTTTAATGATATTTTTGATTGAGTTTCTAACTGTTTTTGCACAGGTGTGTCTTTTGCACAATTCATGACACAACTTGAACATACATCATCGGTATTCCATGTGTTCTCAATACGTTGGAAAAGTTTAGTTTTGTAAACAATATTATTAATATCGTGCTTGATTACATTATTAAAATCTGGATCTTTTTTTATGTCTTTTTTAAAAATTTTAAGCAATGTATCATGCCACCAATGATAGTTTTTTGACAAATCAAATCCTATTCCTATATGACAGCAAGGCCAAAGTCTTTTATCATAAGACAAATATACTGTTTGATATTCTTGTGCATAGCATTCTATTTCTTTAGACTGTTTCTGAATCTTAGGCATAGGTATATCTTTATAAAATTTATAACGTTGAGGATCTATACGATCCTCCTCTACTAAATTATTTGCTTGCAACGATATATCAGCAGGCTCTAAATAATACTCGTGTTCGTAGTTCTTGTCTACAACTGACAATTTTTTAGCTTTAAATCTAGTTGAGTGTCTACATTCAAATTCTGAAAATCCGTAAAGTTTGCTTAACCGTTCCATTTCATCTTTTTGTTTTATATTATGTTTAAATAAAGTTGTTATCCAAACTGCATTACCTCCTGCTTCTATGAATGCTCTTGCATTTTTTATAACTACATCATATCGAGTATTTCTTCTATAAAGATGATGAGTATCTGCTAAACCGTCAATTCCAAATTTTACTGTAACACCTTGTGTGCCAAGCCATTTCCAAAATTCAATGTTTTGACCGCCACCATTAGTGTTAATGTCTACTTTTTTATATTTTTTTGAAAAAATTACTTCTAATAAACTTTTTGGATCGCTATGCATAACAATATCGCCAAAATTTCCGTTAATCTGAAATCTATGCAAATCATTAAAAAAATCATGATTCAAAGTTTTTTCAAGTTCATTAGCAGACCACTCTTCAATTTTTAATTTAGGATGAGTATCTAAACTAGTATGTAAAGTTCTAACACATTGAGGGCAACGTGCATTACAATCGCTTGTAGGTTCAAAATGTATTTCTTTAATATTTTGATATATGCCAATTTTCATTTTATTTGAAAATCCGTTTTCTTCAAATAATTGTAAAGAGGTTTATTTACAATTTTTAAATCAACACCACGTTGTAATCTAAAATATTCAACAGTTTTGATTAAATCGGGTATGTATGTTTTTTCTGTTCCAATAAATGATTTAAAACTTGTTAAATTATTAATTATGTTTTCATAGTCTTCAAAAACAGATTTGTTATTTTGCACATACGAAATAGCATCATTTAAATAATACTCAAATTTCTTATCTAATACTCCAATTGATAATTCTTTTGGATTATACACTAGGTTGACAGACAATCGTGCTGGTATGTTGTGCTTTTTTCCTAATTCTGCAAATAATTCAAAATATTTTTTTGTATCTATTAGAGACACTGCATTAATAGACATGTTTGAACATACCCAAAACCCTTCTTGTATCCATGTCTCTAAATTTTTTACAAATCGTGCATAACTACTTCCATATCGAACATATTCATAGTTTTCGCCTACGCTTTCTGCACTTGCACTAACAACAACAAAAAGATTAGGATATATTTTTTGATATTCTTTTATGTTTTTAATAATTTTATTTAAAACAAGTTCTGGTGTATTACAATTTGTTTGTAAAACTACAACTAAAAAATTATCTTTATTATTATTTTTATAAAAACTATTAACACATGCTTCTAGCATATTTTTTTTGTTAATTGTTGTTAATAATGGTTCTCCGCCTAATAACACAATTTCAGTTGTTTTGCCTGCAGGAACTTGTTTGCCCACTTGATTTATATATTTTATTATGTATTGTGTGTTGTCATTATTGTTTATAACTTTATTTTTACACGCAAATTTAGGAATTTCAAATTTTGTGTTTTTAATTTCTTGATCCCATTGACTGCTATATGTAGCTGAACAATATATACATTTACTATCACATGTATTATCAAAAATTATTTCAATTTTTTTATACAGATACGAGTCTTCGTATATTTTATTACCTAATTGTCTCCAACTTTCTAAATTACGATCTTCGTTATTCCAACAGACAGCACAAATTTCTGGGCGCATACCATTAGACAATTGATTTTTTATTTCTGTTAACTCATTTGCTCCTATTAAAGCATTGCTACGCATTTTACAACATAATGCTTCAATTCCTTCGTCATTTCGAAAAATGTGTTCAATACCAGATCGTTTACATTGAAGATTTGACATTCTCGGCCCAGTCCTTTAGTTGTGGATTGTAATCATATATGTCAAATCCACGCAATTTATTAATATAATCAATCCAACGTAATGCATTATTACAATCTGTAGGTGTAGCTTTATGTTTCAATACTTTTAAGCGTTCAGTTTTTTCAAAAAATAGTCTGTCTTTTATATAATTTTTATTATTAAAAAATTCATTTACTAATTCGTTAATATCTTTTTGCGGAATCATTTCATAACTAGAATATTTTGGTAAAAATACATAGGTATATATGATGTTATACATCAATCCTGTATCATACAATTCGTTAGCAGTTTCTGTCAATGTCCATAATGTATACAAACTTACAGTACTACTAACTAATACCTTACTACCTGTATGTCTTAAATATGTTTCCATATTTTTTAAAGTATTTTCAAACGGAGTGCTTCGTATCCAATCATATACTTTTCCTGTTCCGTCAATACTTACTGTCACTTTTAAATATATATTAGGATTAGCATTTAGTTTTTTTAAAATGTCTAATACTTCTTCAGTGAGCGATACTAGATTAGTAACAATAAGAATTTCCATTTCATAATTTTTATCAACAATTTCTTTTAGTATTCTAATGTTACGTGGATCAGCAAATGGCTCGCCGCCCTTTAACGCAAGAGATTTAATATTAGGTAATATGTCTAGTATTTTTTTAATATCTTGTTCTGTTGATTGGAATGCTTTAGAATGTAAATTTGTGAGACCGCTACCTTCTCTAAATTCTAAACCTTCAGCTTTGGCTTGTTTATCATATCCAATCCATTTACTGCTATATATACTGCCGCACATTGCACAGCTTTGATTACATAAATTGCTAGGAGTATATTCTAAACTTAAAATTTTTTTAGTTTTTGCATGAAAATTTTCATCTGTCCATGGCATTTTTGTATAATGCCTATTGTCTATATGTGCAGGAATATTATTTTTTCTATTGTATTCGCAAGTTACACAACTTTTATGCCATTTATTATCAACAAAACTTTTTCTAATATCGTTAATTGTATCACTATTAAAGTAATCTGTTAAACTATCAACTTCGTATATATAACCATCTTGTTTTTTTCCAACTGTACACATTTTTAAATCACCTGCAGGACCAACATTGAGTTGGCTCCACGGTGCTTTGCACATTAGTGGTCTACGTGATTGGTATTCGTATTCAGACATCGTATCCTCTAGTATCAAATTTATTGTCTATCAACATTCTTAACGGGGTGCGTATACTTACAAATTTTTTATCTCTATATGCTATATTAATAGCATTAGATGGTTCTAGATCAAAATCATTACAAACTTGATAATACTGTTTACTATAGTTTTTCCACCAAAAATCTGGGCCAAACGTATCAATCATATGTAATCCTATCCACATATCACTTACATTGTTATATCCAAACTCGTTCATAATACTAATAGGACCATGTATTTTTTCTTTGGTATATCTTATACCAATGCGTTGGCTTCCCATAAAATATGCTTTACTTAAACTGACGCAAAAACTTTTTATAGCAGGATGTGATAAATCTAATTCTACATCTTTACATTGTCCAAACCACGCTCCATCAATATGAACAGGCACATCATACTTTAAACAATGATCGAGTAATTCGTTTATACATTCTATATTCCCAGTTGTTCCTACAAAAGGATATGAAACGATTAATATGTTGCCAGTTTTAATTTCCTTATATTGCTTTATTCTTTTAATATGTGGATTTAATCTCCAATGATAAGCATACTCATCATCAAGTATTACTAAATTATCCCTATGCAAGTAATGCAATTCGTCAATTTGCTGAGTGCATCCTAAAATTGCTTCTTTATTACTAAAGCTATCAAACCCATAAAAGTTTAAATATTGATGACTTTGTATCCATTTATCTATTGTTTTTAAAAAAGTTTTTGTGTATTCAAAACTATCGTGAGGATATTCAGATACATTGAGATTATATCTAGCATTTACTAGTTTACTCAATATAATGGGCGGAATGCGACTTGCTGTAAAGTTGTCTCTTTTCAACTCGCTATACTGCATATTTGTTTCCTAATAATAATTCCCATGTTTTGGGAGAAACAGATTTTAAATCTTCATTTCTGCTTGCATCTAACGTTTTAGTATAATGCCAAAATTTTTCTAGTTGATCGCTATAGTCATCTGCCCACATATATTTTATATATGTGTCTAATATTTTACAAAAATGTTTTTTGTTCAAATTATCTTCTATATCTAATTCTGCACGTATTTTCCAATCATTAAAATAATTTTCGATCCAGTGCTTGCTTTCTTTTGGAAATATTTTGATATTCAAAAACTTTGGATTATGTAAAGGATGAGGACTTATAACGCTTTTGTGTTTTACTTCTACATTTATACGTTTGAAATTTTGTTCAATTTTCCACATCATCATTTCGGGCAAATGTAATAAATTATATGCCTGTATAGTTGCTGCCCACCATATCTTAAACTCGCCTTCGGCAGCATCTAGTTTACGCATGTTTTCTTCAATCTTATACCATTTGCTTGGATTGCGTATGTAATCATTTACACTACCTACAGCATCAACACTCATGCCTATTTGCACACGTTCAAAATGTTTCCAAATATTCCAAGCACGCTCTGGTATGTTTGTAATATTTGTATTGTATTCAATTATAATTTTATCAGCACGACCAGCATCAATACATTTTTGCAAAAACTCATAATGTTGATCAATCATTAAAGGTTCGCCGCCTACAATATACAATCGTTCAACTACAGGAATTTCCTGTTCAAGGTCTTTCCAAAACATTGGATTTTCATACCAACTGTAAATATCTACATCTGGCTGATGCTTTCCTTTTGCATTTTTGACTAGTTTTATTTTTTGTCCACTATCGGTGTATTGCGGTCCCCATAATTTAACAGTGTCCTCATACCACATATTACTATCAGTTGGACCACACATGCGACATTTTAGATTACATAGATTGCCAAAACGTAAATCCATATATTTTATAGGATTATCTGTGGCATTGATTGTGCCATCTGCATCAGTAATTTCTTTTGCTTTTTGTTCTGTTAGTCTATGATGCCATATAGCACGTTCCCAATCAGCACGACTTTCCATGCCTGATTCTGCTTCACGTTTACACCGTATACAACTTTCGTGATACTCTCCTTTTAACATACTAACACGTATGTCTTTCATTAGATCTGCATTTCTAAAATCTTGTATACTATCTTTTCCGAGATTATAATAAGTTCCATCAGGTTTTGAAACAAGTCCTTGGTTCTCGCTTACATTAGCATTACAGCATACTCTAATATCACCATTATTTCTAACATTAAGTCCTAACCAGGGTAAAGGACACCATGCCTTATTCATTTAACATCTCGCTTTTAATATTTTTTCCATGGCCACTACTAAATTCAAACTTGTCGCCACAAGTCCTGCCACAAGTATATATGCGTTTGTATTTTTCATTTTGATCATTCCAGGATCTATCTAAATATTGTTGGAAAAATTCATGTTCGAAAACACTCCATCCGTGTTTTCTCATGTCATTAAAATCTTTACCATATAATTTGAAAAGATAATCAAAACTAGCTGTTTGCTGAGTAGGTTTGTGAAAATATTCTGGTGCTCCTAACCAACAACAAGGCCATAGTTTCATACACATATCTACAAAAACAGTTTTATCTCTTTTATACTTACATGTGATAGGAGCATTTTCTACGTATTCGTCAAAAGTTGAATATTTTTTACGTATATCTATCTTGTCTTTTGTATTTTGATTAGATTTTTCTTCAACTAAATTACCCTTACGTGTTTCGGTTGCTTTTTGATCTTGGTCGGCAAATCTTGCTGTATACTTTGCACTAAATTTTACAAAGCCCATTTCTTTTGCCATGCGTTCTGCTTCTTCAATTTGATGATAATTGTGTTTGAATTCTATGAATGCCCATTCTGCATGTCCACCAGCATCAATGTATGCTTGTGCATTTTCCATTATTTTATTAAAATTACTTCCTACACGATACAAATGATTTGTGTCGGCTAAACCGTCAATACTAAAAATAACATTGACTTTATCACCACCTTTTTGTGCAAGTTTACGCCACCAATCTGTAGAGCGCATACTGCCATTTGTTGCAATTCGTATCTTTTTTGCCTTTGTTAAACTGTAATCAAACGTTTCATCCCAAGTAGGACTGACTAATGCATCGCCGTAGTTACCGCAATGAAACAATTGAATATTGTTATCAAATGGTTCTAGTAATATTTTATAATCATCTAGTGTTAAATCAGTGATAGGCATACTAGGATTAACTATTTTGCCATCTACTACTCTAGCACACTGAGGACACATGCAATTGCATCTACTTGTATGGTCAATTTGTATTTTTGTTATATCGTTAATATCTAAATACATTACTTCCATGCCGGTTTAATATTTTTAATATGTTTTTTAAAAAGCATATCTGCTATTTGGCTGTCTTTTGCTTTAGGAACACAAACACCACAACCGCAATGGTCTCTTGGACATTGTAGTAATGGAATATAACCATCTTTAGTCCTAAAATCAAATTCATTTAGTATATTTTTATAGTTACTAATTCTTCCAATAGGTGCTTGTATATCCTTCCTTTCAGGATCAGGTGATCTGTAGAAAGGATGATTAGGATCCCAAGTTGTCATACATGTTTGATGGTGAAATACTTCATCAGTTTCTTGATCTATATATAAAAAATAAAAATTAATCAAACAATACCAGTTTTTAAATTTTGTATGATTTACAATTTTACTTGTATTCCATTTTTTTGTTTCTCCACCTAAACTACACATATCAACTTTGCCGCAGCAATATCTTCCTAGGTTAGCTTTTGCTAACCCTGCGGCTGTCTCTGCTTTGCGTTTTTTATTTTCTTCTCTTACAATTTTTGCATTGTCTGATTCAACTTTTTGAACTTTTGTTGATTCTTCTTTAATATTTTTATTACTATCAATATTCCAATAATTTTTCATCCAATGTTGTTGCTCTGCATTGTATTCATGGTTAAACCTATTTTTTTCCATACTCTCGCCAATAATTCTTGGAACAAAATTTATGTTTTCTTTTTTAAATGTATTTGCTAACTCAACACATTCGTCCCAATATTCATAGGCATGCATCATTAAATTGACTTTTACTTGAGGTCCATTTTTATGAAAATGTCTTATATTTTCTAAAACTTTATCTTTTAAATTTTTAGCAGCTTCAGCATGATAGCTCACAGTAACATGATCAAATACATTTGTAATAGTATCTCTTACTTTACTGTTAAAATTACCATTTGTTGTAATATCTAACTTGAAGTCTGGCACTTGTTTTTTTAGCTCAATGACTGTATTAATAAAATGAGGATTTGCAGTCGGTTCGCCACCAGTTATACTAATGGTATATTCTTTATGATCTATAAAATTAGATATCCTTTGTTTATATTCTTTTAGAAAATCAACTGCTTTCAACAGATTTTCTTTTGTGGTGTGAGGACTGTATGCATTATGACGTTCAGGACTACAATAACTGCAATCATAATTGCATCGTAATCCCCAACTCCAAATAATCATAAAGATTTGCAAATCGTTATCTATTGCTTCAACAGGATTTTCTGGCATGTTAAAATCAATTAGTGTTTGATCATCCATTACAGTATCTCCGGCACTATGAATTTTTTAATTTTGCGCCATAGCCAAGGATTAAGTTTTTTCCAATCTTCGTTTCGGATACTATTTAACCTTATGTCATTACGTATGAACATACCAAAATCGCCAGTGTTTTCTAATTCACTTACAAGCAATTTGAATATTTTACCGTTGCGTCCGTAACTGTCAGCACGTTTTTGCAACTCAGGAATAAGTTCTTGTTTAACAGGATCTGGTATGTGTCTTGGCATAATCCAGTTAGGACCATCAACTACAACATAGTTATGATATAACTTATTACGCAAACACCACATGATAAGGTCTTCAATTTGATTTATATTGTATATACTAGCAATACTGTGAACACTCAAGTCAATAGGATAGCCTGCAAATGTTTCTTTATACCACTGCACGTTTTCTTCAACTTGTTTCCAATCACTGCCTTTACGTAAGAAGTCGTTCATTTCACCATAACTGTCAATACTAAATGTTATGGTCATTTTTTTACACTGTTTAAACAATTCGGTGAGTTGTTCATTTGGTCTATGTGTAGTGTTAGTAACCAATAACAGTGTTAATTCAGATAAGTTACACTTGCTCAACAATTTTATAAATTTGTCTTGCTCCATGAGAGGTTCGCC
>Ga0255759_10000614_pt1 | contig 32088 bp, 42 predicted proteins | sample 101ome_20_FD_179959 | JGI IMG/M metagenome (GOLD analysis project Ga0255759, IMG submission 179959) | Coastal salt marsh microbial communities from the Groves Creek Marsh, Skidaway Island, Georgia - 101404AT metaG (version 2) | ecosystem: Environmental > Aquatic > Marine > Intertidal zone >...
ATAAGTGTCTGGAGCCATCATCATTTGATAAAGAACTTGATCGGGTGCTTCTCGTTGAGACCTAACAAATTTTCTAAGACTATTTAGGTCTGTACTTTCATTATATACTTTGCCTTTTTTCTTATCGTCGGCAAAGTTTTCTGCAAGTTCAGCAACTTCATCAGGCACTGCAAACTGCCATACAGTAGCTTTACCGTTCTGTGCCATCATTGCAGTAAGTCTTGTGTTACCACCTACAAGTTCTTTGTATCCGTCACTGTAAACAGCAACGATAGGCATTTCAACATCGCCACTTTTTAGTTGTGCTAATGCTCTTGCTTGTTTGTTTTTATCTAAACTTTTAAATGAGTTAGGGTCTGCTGCATCTGTGTTATTAATATCTTTAGCACTTTTAATAGTTACTGCTTTGCCCTTCTTAGCAAGTTCAATCCAAGCATCCTTGCCAATCTTTTGAAACTCTGGATAGCGGTTTGCTTCTTCCCATTCATAATCAAAGTTTGGTTTTATAAATGCTTCGTTGGTTTTCTTACGTCCTTGGCAATGCGCCTTTTGCGAAAAGCCTTTAGGATTGTTGCAATTAATACTACGCTTATATTTCTGACTCCATTTTTCTTCTAGTGCTTTATATATTGCACCGGGCTCTTTTGGCGTTTCTTCTTCTATACTATGACCGCCTTCCATAAGAGCAAGTTCCATTGATGTAAAACGTTCGTTGTATGCTACATCAGTTGATGCTTTTGCTTTTGCACCGTGTGGATGTTTTGGATTAATACCAACAGGCTCACCGTTCATTAGTTGTGACATATCTACACTTTTACCTAAGGCATCTAACAGCTGGTGTAGCTTATCGTCTGGGTCGTATCCTCCAGATTCGTAGTCCGGTTTACCACGTACTTCTGTACGTCTGCCTGTTTCTGTATTTGTTATGTTTAGCACAAGCATCTTTTTATCACGTTCTAGTTGTAACTTATAACCTTCTGCTAGACCTAAATTAAATAAAACGTTTGCATTTCCTTTGCTGTTTATTACAGGCGGAATGCCTTTTTTATCTAATTTATTTCCAAACTTTTTTGCTTGTCTTTGTGTTTCGCCTGGCTTTACATCCACAGTCATACTTGTAATATATCTTGGATCTTTAGCCATCTTTTTATTGTGGGCTACAACACCTACTGCTGCTTCTTCTGCGAGGTCGCTCATTTTCATTTTTTGCGTCCTCTAAACTGCACAGGTCCTGTCATGTAAGGTTTCGAAAACCAAAGTTTAAACCAGTCTTCATCACCTGGTTTAAGTTTCATTGCTTTTTCTTTTTTCTTTAAAGCCGCAGCAGTTTCACTAGGATTCTCATCTACTTTGTATTCTGAGTAACCTTTGAATTCATTTATACCTGCTAATCTTTTTAAAGTTTCTATATCCATTAGTCTGCGTTTCTTACTTGATACTTTATACCCAAGCGATCAAATAATTTACTTGCAGTTACCATAGATGTCAATGCTTGTTTAATCTGCGGTAAGTAGTCTGAATTATTTTCTACTTTTTGCATAAATGCTTTTGCTTGATCTGGTTTAATAAAAATTAGTTTGCCGCTCCATGCAGCACCTTTTCTGTAAAAACTTAGGAAGTGTTCTTGGCCGTCTGACCTTGCTGCAATCCAATCTAGTACTTTTAATTTGTTTGGGTCTTGCTCTTTGATACTTGCATTATCTGTTTTAGTACCAAATATTTCGTCAACTTCTTTATCTTTTTTCTTTTTCTTTTCGTCGCTGCTATGACCAAAAGTTTTATGTACAAGTTTATCTAATTTTTTGTGGAACTCGTCTTCTTCATCTGGTGTGGCATCTTCTTGTTGTCCGCCTAATGCTTTGTCTAATAGTTTTACAGCAACTTCTGCACCGCCACCGTACATTAGTTTAGCAGCTTTTAATTTATCTTCATCGCTCATGTTAGGCCATGAAGCTCTAAGTTCGCTCGCACTTTTAATTGACATTCCGCTAAAATCAAAATTGATTGTCGGACCGTATGCCATATAACCCATTTCGTCTGCTGTGTTTAAATCTTTACCTGTGTATGTACGCAGATATCCTGGCTCGCCGTTCTTTTTAGTTTGGTCTGGTAAAGGCTGTTCTGTTTTGTCTTTTTCGCTGCGTATAAAAACAAGTGCAGTGTTGTCGTCTAGTAGTCCAGCATATTCTCTATTGTTAAAAGGACTTTTAACTTGCATGAAGTTACTTTCAGGAACACCTGCCATAGCAGCAAGTTTCTTTTTAACATCAAACGGAAAAGGTCTAGTTGCAGTATCGTTTGTTGCTGCTACATATACATTAGACTGGCCAAATGTTTTTACTGCCCAATCATACAAACTTTTATGTCCAGGATGAAAAGGATGAAATCCGCCTGGCATAACTGCTACTATTTTTCTTGCTTTTGCTTCATACAGTTCACGTAAAAACATTTTAATTCCTTAATTCGGCTGCCATCTAGTTCTAGGAACAAGTTTAGTTTTACTTCCTAGTGCAACGTATCCTTCGCCGCCTTTTTCGCCTTTTGTATTTGCCTTAACGTCTGCATCAGCATCATCTAGTTGATCTATAATTTGATCTTTTGCAGTCATGATATCTTTAACTAATTTAAAAATTGCCGGAATAGCTTTTGGACTTTCTTCCGCCATTGCTTTTATTTTAGCCTGCTTGTTATTACTTACTTTTGATGTAGCCAGCCAATCAAAGAATCCTGAATCGATATTTTTTAACTGCTGTGTACGAGTCATGTGATTTACATATGTATAGATAATATTTTTCATATCACTAAGGCCGGGTCTAGTTTCTAAAAAGTCATCTATAATTTTACCGTATTGTTTTGCATCCTGTCTTACATTACCAACTGCTCTAGTATCTACTTTAGGTTGGTGTGATACATAAGTTTGTCCAAGTACTACGGCATCATTACTATTCAATTCTTGTACGTCTTTGATTGGCGTACCTGAAGAACCTCCAAACTCATTATATTTGGTATGAACTACTACACCAACTTTTGAATTTTCTATACGTTTTCCAAGTTGACTGTCACTCTTAACTGTGTAGGTAACTTTGTTCGGAGTAAACTTAACTTCACCGTTAGAACTTGCAAAAGGTTTCCTAGGAGTGTATAATAAATCTCCGTATACAAACCCTCTAAAATCTGAAGGTGTAGCTGCTTCCATGATTTGAAATATTTCTGCCATGTCAGCACTAAACTCTTTTCTCCATTCTTCACCTTTTCCGGTGTTTAGAATAAAGTTAGATAAATCTTCCGGACTAGTACTTTTATTCCGCCCCCAACCGTTTTTGCCTACTAAAACAAATTGCCCGTCATCTTCGCGGCCCCAATATATTGTAGGGTTGCCGTCCCATTTGATTGCAACATCTCCTGCATCGCTTCCTAGTTTATCTAGAATATCAGCTGCTTTCTGAGCACCAGCAGAGCCGTCAATGAATACAAGATCTTCTAAATGATTGTATTCTCTACCAACTTTGGCTTCAGTAAGAATTTGACGGAATTCTGTAAAACGCAAATTAGTATGCTCCTTGCTTGATGTTTTCCATTTCTTCAGAGTATAGTCTCTGTATAAGAGCTTGTCTATCCTCTAAATCAAATAAATCTGCAGGAGTTCTACCTACGTTAAATTTTTGACAATAGCCTTCACATGCTTTATCTACAACTGGACCTAACATTTTGTTAGCATCAACTTTTTTACCTGCTTGGCATGCAGTTTTCATTTTGTCTACAACAGGGAAAAAACTTTTGCGATAAAACTGTGGATCATTACGCATGAATACAGCAACATCATCTACTACATCAAAAGGAAGACTGTCGTCTACTGGTTGTGAAAATTCATCAATACGCATATTACCACTTCCTACATGACCAGTAACGTGCTTTAGTACGTGGACCTGGGTTATCACAATTATGTCTAGCACGGAATGAACGTCTACGTGCTGGATTACTTTTCTTAATTTTTGATTTTTTATCGCCGAAGTTTACTTTTTTAACGTTCTTTGTTTTTGGGTCACGGACATAAACTTTAAACTTCTTTACATCACCTTGCATAGGCTTGCCTAGTTTAACTTTGCGTCCTTGATATTCTGCTTCGTCCATTTCATCATCTTCGTTAAACCACATAACACCATATGCTTCAAAAAATTCATTATCGTCGTCGTATGTTTCTTCTGTAATAGCATCGTCGCCTACGATAATATCAAAGTCTTCATACCCCTCTGCAAACAAATAATTTGCCAGTTTGTTTGCATATTCGTCTGCTTCTGCTTCGTCTAACTCACGAGGCAAAGGAATTTGCATTACTGTAGTGTCTTGCTCAGTATCAAAAGTTTCGTATAACGGAAAAACTGACTCGTCTAGTTTTTTAGTCTCTTGTTTTTCCATTACGACAGTGACAAAATGTTCCATGACCTATCCTTTTAAATATATAATACTATTTATCTATGTTACCACGGTAAACTAATTTGTCGACTCTCCGTATAGAATTTCCTACAAGCATATAAATCATATTCAAAACTTTTTCGTCTCGAACATAAAAGTAAAAACCGTTTGCATACCAGTTATTTTCAAGTGCTTCTAAAGCTCTATAACCAACTTTAGACTTGTCGGTATTTGCTCTAAGCCAACTAGCAATACCTGAGCCTGATTTGTTACTATTTAAGGTGATTTTAATAGGAAATACAGGCTCATTATCTACAAGTATAATGTTTTGATCAGAAGTTAGATGTCCTACTTCTTCGTCATCAGGTTTCATTACCTCTCTAGGGTCGCTTGCAATCCTTGTTATAGTATCTATTAACTTTTCATTATTTGAGTATACACTAATGTTACCGTTTGGTGTTACACGTACAGTATAATCAGCTTGAGATTTGAGTATTAAATAGATTTTTCTTGCATCTTGGTATACCTTTTCAGGAACTTCTTCGTCGTATCTAAACTTCCGGCGGAACATCGGCTCGCCGTTTGCTCTTTGCTCTCTCAAAGTATCTAGTTCTGTTCTTACAAAACTTAGATTGCCGTGACGCTGCAATTCAGTTCTAAAGATATGACCAATAGGATTGTTTACAGTAACTTTGTAAAGATATTTTCCGTATGCTAGTTTGGAAGTCTTAGTGTACTGTATCAATTTCTACATCATCCGTAACTGTGTCTAATATAATTTCATCATTTCTATAATCAATAGTTACACTTCCACCGGTTTTAAGACCGCCAAATAACATTTCTCTAGAAAGTGGACGTTTGATGTCTTTGTCGATTAAACGCTGTAGTGGACGAGCACCCATTTTACGATCAAAGCCTTTGTCTACCAAATAGTCTAAAGCATCATCTGTAATGTCTATTGCAATGTCTTTGTCAACAACCATGTTTTTAAGTTCTAACAAGAACTTGCCTACAATTTTCATCATAACTTCTTTAGTTAATTTACCAAATGTAATCGTAGCATCTAGTCTGTTGCGGAACTCCGGTGCAAAGAACTTTTTAAGCTCACCGTCTTCGTAATCTTTTTCAAAGTCATCTCCGAAACCAATTGAATTTTTCTCTGCTTCTTTTGCACCCAGGTTAGTTGTAAGAATCAAAATAGTATTTCTAGCATCTGCTTCTTTACCGTTTGAACCTGTAACTTTACCGTTGTCCATAACCTGTAGCAAAATTGTACTAACATCAGGATGTGCTTTTTCAATCTCATCCATTAGAAGAACACAGTTAGGATGTTCTTGTAATTTAGTAATTAGCTGACCTGCATTTTCTTCGTGACCTACATAACCTGGAGGAGAACCAATTAGTTTACTTACACTATGACGTTCTTGGTATTCACTCATATCAAAGCGTACAAGTTCAACACCGAGTGCTTTGCTTAATTGTTTCGCAGTTTCTGTTTTACCTACACCTGTTGGACCCATAAACACAAAACTACCGATTGGCTTGTCTTCGGGTTTTAGTCCTGCTTGGGCAACAAGAATTTTATCAACAATATTTTCAATTGCTTCATCTTGTCCGTAAACGACACTCTTAAGATTTTTATCTAGATTAACAAGATTGTCTGTTTCTCTTTCAGCAACTTGTTCAGTTGGAACCTTTAACACCTTACTTAATTCAAATTGTATTTGTTCTTCGTCTACAATCTTTGCACCTTCAAAGTCGTCTTTAAGTTTATACCTAGCACATGCTAAATCAATTAAGTCAATTGCTTTGTCAGGTAACTTTTTATCACTTTGGTATTTTACACTTAATTTAACTGCTGACTCGATTGCGTCTTCAGTAATTTCTGTATTGTGATAGTCCTCGTAATACTTCTTAATACCACGTAGTATTTCTTTTGTAGTATCCTTAGAAGGTTCACCAATTACTACACGTTGGAATCTACGCATGAGCGCACGATCTTTTTCAAAGTACTTCCGATACTCCTCCCAAGTTGTTGATGCAACAACTTTTAAGTCGCCTTTTGTAAGTGCAGGTTTTAACATGTTAGCAAGATCGTTGGAACTATTCCCGCCGCCTGCACCAGCACCATTCATCATATGTGCTTCGTCAACAAACATAATTGTTTTGCCTTGTTTTGTAAGAGCTGCAAGCACAAGTTTAAAACGCTCTTCAAAGTCGCCGCGGTATTTAGAGCCTGCAAGCATAGCACCTATGTCAAGATTGTACACTTTGTACTCTTGTAAAAACTTTGGAACATTTTTGTTTACAATATTAAATGCAAGACCTTCTGCAATAGCAGTTTTACCTACACCAGGATCGCCTACCATAAGCACATTGTTTTTACTTCTACGTCCTAATGCTAACGATAAACTTTCTAGTTCTTCTGAGCGTCCAATGATAGGATCAATTTTACCTTTTATTGCTTGATCATTTAAATCTGTAGTAAATGCTTTTAGTGCTTTCTTTGCCTCGCCTGAAATTTCTTCTTCCATGACCATATCGTCAAGTTCGCTGTTGACGAAAGCAGCAAAGTCATCTTTATCAATACCCGACTTTGTACATAGATATTGTGCAATGCTTTTCTTTTCATTTAAGATACTAAGCAAAACGTCAACAAGTTCGATATTGTTACGTCCTGCAAACAATACCTGTGTAAACGCTCTGTTTAGTACACGTTCAACAGTTTGTGTTTTCTTAGGTTTGAACTTAGATGTTTTGATAGTAATTTCTTCTAAGCCTGTTTTTAAATGATGCTCTAGATTGCTTTTAAGATACTCCACATCAGCATTAAATGCTTTGAGTTGATTATAAAATTTTTCTTCGCACATCATTGCGAATAAGAGATGCTCTAGTGTAACATACTCGTGCTTCAGGCGTTGTGCGTCTCTAATCGATTTATCAAAGACTGCTTGTAGTTCTGCTGAAGGTTCAACCATACTCATTTTTTCCTCTTTTTCCTTTTCTTTAATGCCATGCTGAGTTTCAATTTACTCACCCTGCTTGTAAATTCTATTCCTTGTAGATGATCATACTCGTGCAGGAAGCAGCGAGCATCAATATCGTATAATTCTATTGTACATTCTTTTTGCTCAATGTCAAGATATTTTGCAACAATACCTCGTGGCCTTCTTACTTTCAAAAATAAATCTGGATGACTTAAACATCCTTCTGGTGCTTCTTCTGTGTTTATAGTTACACTTTCAATTATTGGATTTATTATTGTTAAAGGACTTTTATCTTCTAGCAAATAAGGCTTTATAACAAATATTTGTGCATTCAAAGCAACTTGATTTGCACTTAGCCCCATGCCACCTTCTTCTAACATCAAGGCAGTCATTTCTTCAGAAATTTCTTTTGCATTTAGATTTGCAAAATCAAACTCGTCAACTTTCTTTTCTAACCAAGGGTCAGGGGATTTAACTAATTGCATTTTTTATTTCCTTAATTTTCATTAGTTCCATTTGATCTGTAATGTTTGGTGTATATCCTTTAATTGTAACATATAAGTTGCCTCGAGTGCCTGTGCGTTGATGAGGTATTCCGTACCCTGGGACCGATAGTGTTGTTCCAGGATCAGTTCCTCTCTTAACATTGATTTTGACTTGCCTCTTATCTGGTGTTTCTACTATTATAACACATCCTAGCAATAAGTCAAATACATTTACTTTTTCGTGTGTGTAAATATTTAACCCATCTCGCTGGAATATTTTGTTGGGGGTTTCTTTAATTTGTATATACAAATCACCACGTCCGGGATACGGACCTATGTCTCCCATTCCGCTATAGCGTATTCTATCTCCGTGCTTACATCCCGGAGGAATATTAATTTCTATTGTTTCTTCTTGTCCGTTTGATAGCCTATACGTAATATAAGATGTTTTACCTTGCATTACATCTTGTAATGTAACTGTAAATCCTAAAACTATATCTCTGCGCATATTGTGTTGCGCACGTTGATTAAACATTTGGCTAAAAATATCACCAAAACCTGCACCAAACGCATCTTCAAAATTTGTTGTGTTTATTCTGGCTTGAGGGTTATCATACTCTGCTCTTTTTTGCGGATCTTTTAGAGTATCATATGCTTCGTTGATTTGCTTAAATTTAGAATCATCCCCACCGGTACGATCAGGATGATTCTCCATTGCTAATTTACGGAATGCAGTTTTGATTTCTTTGTCTGATGCAGACTTTGAAACACCTAATACTTTATAGTAGTCCATACTACTACTTATTTAGGTTATTTGTCCTTTTTGCTAGATCCGGTGTACAAGCCAAACCATGCTGCACCCGCACCTACAACAACTGAAATAAGTCCGCTTTGTTCCATACTCGGTGCTGGAAGTTCCATGTACCAAATAACAGTTTTGTAAAGTAGTATGATATAAACTGTTAAGAATAAGCGTGGAAAAATTCTCCAAGCATCTACTGCTCGTGCTAGATGTATAATTTTAGCATACGGATTAGGTCCTAGATCTTTTACACTTGTATCTACTTCTAAATCTAGTTTAACTTTTTTAGTTGCTCCAGAATTACTTGCTGGTACAACAACTTCTGCTTCATAGTTTGTAGAAGCAGGAGCTGCTGCTGGTTTTGCTGCTGGTTTAGCGTCTAAGTCTTCAAGTTTTTTTCTTGGCATTTTTGCCCTCCAATTTTTCCAAGCGAGCCTCTAGCTCATCAATCTTTGATGTAATTTTAGGATACTTTACACGCCAAGCATTAGGATCGTTTTGGAACCAAGTCCAGCCCCAGCGTATTGCTAAGTATTCAAGTGCAGAATCAAACTTAGTTACACCCCAAGTTGCCATTCTTGTGTCTTTAAACCAAAATAGAAATGCGGCTCCTAATAATGAACCTGCGATGCTTGTGTAAATCCAAAGACGGTCACCCGCCATTTGCTGTATCATTTCCCACATAGTATCCCCTCTCGTTAACTATGTGTATTTATTTCAGACCAGCGTCTAATTCCTAGTGCTTTCTTTGGATCATATAAATCATAACGTACTTGGTTTGCTTGGTTTCCACCTAGTATTATATAACTTCCGTCTTTTGCACGACCTATATAAAATCCTACGTGTCCCTTCCAACCTTCGCGCCCTCTAGGAAATATAACCAAGTCACCTCTTTGTATATCTTGCGGATTTATAGGACTGCCCCAATCTAAAAAACTACGGGCCATTAGAGGATTTTCACTAACACTTCCGGAACCTGGAATGCCTTCCATTTCTAGTATAGCATTTACAAACGCTGCACACCATTCTGTACGTACAGGATCTACTCCTACTAGTTCTCTAAGCTCTGTTCTGTTTTGACGTTCGTGTAAGCCGATATACTCTACTGCCTTAGCAGTATGATCAGGCGAAACTTTTACACAGCCTGCAAGGAGCGTTATGAGTAATAACTGTTTGATATATTATTTATTTGAAAGGATTTAGCTTATCTAGTGTGGATTCTTGTGGAGCAGAATTTTGCGCCTCTACTTCTGCTTGTGCGCCTTTTATTTCCGCATTTGCATTTTCAAGTGCTTTTTCCGAGTCTTCATAGTAGTTTTGATAAGCAGCAATAATTGATTTTTGTTGCTGTAGCAAACGCATGATGTCGCTCATATTTAAAGATAGCGTTTCGTATCCGTCGTCTGTTAGTCCAATAAGTGCTGGATCTTTTTTATCTTTTAATAACTTCTCAAATACTTCTTGGTAGTTATCTTGTGTAATAACTATCCATTCTACGTCTTTTAAACGTAGTTGCTCAACTGGTGGTAATACTAAGTTAGGTTTATCAATCGGCTTTGCACTAATTTCTATTTGTCTAGGAGTTGTACCACATCCTACTAGTAATAGTGCAACTAATGTTAGGGCTATAAATCTCATAAGTTCTTCCTCTTCCAAGCATCTGATTGAATATTTGGATCAAAGTTTGGATTTGCATCTCTCCAACACTCTGGATTAATTTCGCTTGGTTTTGTTGCTGACAGTTCTGACTCTGTCAAAGGTGCCCCACTTAAAATTTCTAAACATCGTTGTGCATTTTTAGTTGCGCCGTTTAGAACACGTTCTGTTAGCCCTGGCTTAGCAGTTGCCGCGGCACCTATATCGTGTCGCGACAATCTATTTTCTAAAGCTCTATTACGATCGCTTATTGCTTGCCATTCGTTTTGTAGTCTAGCGTTTTCTGCTTGCATACTTTGAAATGCAGCCTGTTGTGCCTTAAGAGCTTCTTCATTGGTTTGTACGGCTGTCTCCAACTTAGCATTATTTTCTGTTAGGATAGCAATACGTTCTTGGGTATCTTGATAATAGAGATACCCTGCTCCTGCCATTCCTGTCATTAAAAAGAAAAATACGATTGCTAACTTAGTACCCATACCACCTACCCGAAGAGCTTTCCCAATGTTTTTGGTCCTAATACGCCATCAGCAACTAAACCGTTTGCAGTTTGCCATTCTTTAATTTGTCTTTCTGTTCCTGGACCAAAGATGCCGTCTGCTGGACTAATTTCAAGTTTTTCTTGTACTTCTGCAACAATAGGACCACGTGAACCTTTGCGTAATACTTGATTTAAATCATAGTCATGTTCTGGTTCTTCGTATTCTCCGCCTAGTACATCAAGAGCATGTTTCCAATGCTTTTTACGATCATCTAAGCCAATAGTGCCGCCGTTGATGCGCTTGGTCATTTTTACAATGTCCATGCTATCACAAAACTTATTGATATTGTTTTCGTCCCAGAACCAGCAAGCACTATCTAATGCACCTTTTTTGGTACGCACATAGTCTACTGCTTCTTCTACAGTCATATCTACATCTTCGGCGAATTCAGTGTAGTTGTAACGTCCAGTAAGCTGAATAAGGCCGCCTCCGCGGAAACGCCAGCCATCACCGCTCGCTTCGTTTCCGTTGTCCATACGGTTTGCATAAATGACGTTAGCAATTTTTTCAGGCTGTCTATGATACGCATTTGCATCTCTCCCTGCACGTTTAAAATATTTTGGAAATATAGTGTTAAGTGCTTTTGCACTATAGTTTAAGTTTTCTGTTAGAACTCTAAAGCCGCCGCTTTCGTGTCCACACTGTGCAATAAAGCCTGCTACTCTTGGAATAGTATTAATTTCCCAAAGTGGTAATATTTCAAGCATAGCTTCATACCATGCCATCCAGTCATCTCTATGAATTAGCTCTTCAGCCATCCAAGGTTCAAAATCAAAATCGAAGTGTTCTTTAGCCATCCATTGTATCCTTGTTTTCGCACGACTCGCATCTACAACTGTCACAGACTTTTATCTGGTAAGAAGTATTATCGTAGTCTTTTTCTTCGCGATAATAGGCTGTACCACAGTGTGATTGATGCCCGCAATTTTTACAGTTGTGCATAATGATATTTATTGTATTCTTTCTAATACAACAGTAGTTCCGGAGTTTTCAAATGTTAATTTGTTACCGTATTTTGTTATATTATAGTCACCAACATATTTTGATAAGAAGATAATTTCTGCAAAGTCATCAGCATTAAACGATTCTTTAATAGCATCTAGTGTTTGTTGGGTTGGTCCACAATCTACAAATCTAAAGTGCAACGGGTCTGCATATTTTTTTGATATCTGTAAAACATCGTCCCACATTTCAATAGACTCTACATAACTACGATTAAAAAAGTTTTTGTAGTTTTCCATGTTTGATTCGTTAACACTAATGCCGTACTGTTCTGGATCAACAGGCATATCTTCAAGATTCTCTTCACTTAGATCTTTTGATTTCCAATTTTTGTAATAGCGGAATTTTAAACGATCTAAGTCAGCTAGTTTTTTAACACCGTCAGCAAGTTCCATAATATTTGATCTTGCATCTTTGTCTCTTGCTAACTCTACAAATACTTTGTATGTGCCGTCGCTTTGTTCACCTTTTGTAGCATCTGCGTCAAGTACAAATGCATAACCTTTTTCGATAAAGCTCATAAGGTCTTCTGCTACTAATTGGTCTTTAACGCTAAAACTTACAGTAACAATATCTTTGTCTTCTCCCATTTTTGAAGCATAAGAATCTATTTCAAAAATGTCGTACACCATATCTCTCAAATCACTATTACGTAATCCCATTATGCTGGTGCTCCTGCGTCTGCTGGTGCTGCTGCATCAGGTGCTGCGGCTGCTGCATCTGCTCCTTGATCTTCGGGTGTAATGTTTTCATCTGTACCAGAATCAAGTTTAGCATATACTTCTTCAGCATACCCTGTGTAAATATCAACAATTAGTTTCTTTGGCATTTGGATTTCAACAATCCAAATTGGAAGTTTATCTAGTTTACCTTTTTTAGTGCCTGGACGAATATCTTCCGGCTTTCTAATTTTACGAGGTTGTATCATGTGTGACTTCATAAATTTGACTTTGCAGTCATAGTCTAGCAAACGCTTGCCGCCCATAGGGTCAGGCATTTTGTCTCTTGGCCACATAAATGCACATGTTACCCAATGTCGTTCTATCTTAGGACCATCAGCAAGCTCACCATCTTCCCAATTCTCGTACACATATATGTCAAGTTCGTCTAAAACTCTTTCGAAATCTTTTAGGACAGTGAATGCTGTATTTGATCCGTATACAGTTTCAACATTTTTAATTATGTCTAACACGTCATGCATGATTATCTTCCATTTTTCTAACTATACTTATTTATCGCTTTTATGTATTATAGTTTTATTTCTTATCTTCGGTGATAAATACCATGTAGGGCAATGCCCTCGGGCTTATCCTACGCTTTTCCTATAATAAGGAGGACTTAATGGGAGCAAAAAGAAAGGCTGCAAAGCAGCATTCAAACTTTAACTACACTAATGTAGTTGACATCAAACCATTCCAAAAAAAGCAAAAAGTAACTATACTTCCTAGAAACAAAAATCAAGAAAGCTACACAATTAAATTATTAGATCCTACTAAAGACATTGTTTTTGGTATAGGACCTGCAGGCACAGGTAAAACATTACTTGCTGTACAAGTAGCTGTAAAATTATTTAAGGAAGGAACAGTTGATAAGATTATAGTAACTAGACCAGCAGTAAGTGTTGACGAAGATTTAGGATTCCTACCAGGAACACTAGAACAGAAAATGGCACCTTGGACTAGACCTATATTCGACGTGCTTAGGGAATATTTTAACGCTCGTGAAATTGAAGGTATGATAGAGGAGGGGATAATCGAAATCGCACCACTAGCGTACATGCGTGGCAGAACGTTTAAAAATAGTTTTATACTAGCAGACGAAATGCAAAACGCAACACCTAATCAAATGAAAATGTTATTAACAAGATTAGGTGAAGGATCTATGATGGCTGTAACCGGAGACCTAGCTCAAGCAGATAGGTTAAAAGATAACGGACTGATAGATTTTACAAACCTTTTGAAACACAGCAACGCAACCCATTTGGACATAGTCCACTTTGCCCAAGGAGATATTGAACGGCACAATGCAGTAAAAGAAGTCTTACAAGTATACGGAGACGAATAAGATAAGGGGGAAACCCCTTATCGCCTTGCTAGTGTAAACCACATAGCATCTTTTGGATTTACAAAAGTTGCAATAGCAGAACTGTTGTCATCGAAATACCAACCATACTCGTCTTTACAATATTTTTCACACCACATTAAATCGGTTTGATGTATACCAGGTTGATCTAGTGGTACTTGATGCTCGTATTCTTTGAGGTAGCCTCTTAGATAAGTTGTTTTATCAGCCATTCGTTTTTCGTGTATATTAAAGTCCAATAGTTACTTCTAATAGGGTGTGCTATTTCATTGTCTATATACATTTCAACATGATAATAGTATTTTAACCAAACAGTTTTTTTGCTTGTTGTTTTTACTGGCCACCAAGCAAATTTTTTTATAACTTTTTTGTGCGGGTCCGGTTGCCAGTTTGCTCCCATCATACTGCCATCGGTGCCTTTATGCTATCCATTGGATCGTAGTCTACTAGTTTATAGTCTGCAGGTTTAGTTTCTATAATTTCTTTAAGATTTGTAAAGTAGGGCATTTCTAGTGTAGGTCCGGGTCTAGGCTCTCTACTTATTTGCTCGTTTACTTGTTCTAAATGATTAAGATAGATATGACAGTCTCCGCCTGTCCAGATAAAATCTCCAACTTCTAATTCTAGTAATTGTGCAAACATGTGTGTAAGCAAACTATACGATGCAATATTAAAAGGCACACCTAAAAACATATCTGCACTTCTCTGATAGAGTTGGCAACTCAACTCACCATCTGTAACATTAAATTGGAATAGTGCATGACAAGGAGGCAGCGCCATTACATTTACACGATCTGCATTCCATGCACTAACAATGTGTCTGCGGCTGTCCGGATTATGATATAGACTTTCTAGCACTTCGGCAATTTGATCAACGTGTCCTAGTTCTGCATCCCAGTTGCGCCATTGATGTCCGTACACTGGACCTAAATCCTTTGTTGTATCGTCGTTTACGTAACCTAAGTCTTTTGCTTGCTTGTCAGCATTGGCAGTCCAGATAGTAGTTTTGCCTATTAGTTCTTCTCTAGGTTTACCGTAGTGTATTTCTGCCAGCCTGCGTTCATCTGCGCTACCTTCAAGCATCCACAGTAATTCACTTACCACACTTTTCCATGCAAGTTTTTTTGTAGTAACAGCTGGAAACGTTTCACGTAAGTCAAAACGCATTTGATGACCAAACACGCTTCTAGTACCTACACCAGTTCTGTCCGATTTATCTTTTCCGTTTTCTAAAATGTATTTTAAAGCATCAATATACTGCTTCATGTGCTTTCCTTTTTTCGAAAATCTTAAATGTAACTTCTTGATGTTCTTCTCTCCACATTTCTGTGAATCGATTGTTAATTTCATCTAGAGGTAAAAATGTGTCACATTTATAATCACCGGGTATTAGACTTAGATAAAACTCGTCAATAATGTCTAATGTCTGTTCTACAATGTTAGGACCACCGATGACCCATGTTTCTCTTTTGGGATAAATTTCGGAAAGGCTTTTTATTTCAGAACATAAATCTCCTGAAATATATTTGTCAGCACCTTTGTGTATTTCTGGCTGTGATGTTGCAATTACATTTACACGCTTAGGTAAAGGCCTAGGCATGTGTGGATCAATCCAAGTAGTTGATCCCATAACAACTATTCCTTCAACAGTGTTGTCTTTAAACCATTTTAAGTCTGTTGGATTATGCGGCCAGGGCAGTGTACCGTCCTTGCTTACACCGCCCTTGTCGTCACATGCTAGTATTGCTCTAATCATCAGTCGCCCTTCCCTGGCTTTTCTGAGAAGTGTTCTTCGTACTTGTTAGGTACACCGTTCCAGTCGTCTGCATCTTCTGGAACATCTTCTTCTCTAACTTCTGTAATGTTAGGCCACTTTTGCGAATATTCTCTGTTTAATTCTTCCCAGAATATTTGCTGTCCTGGTTCTAATGCATTGTCTGCTACAATAGCATCTACAGGACACTCTGGTTCGCAAACTCCGCAGTCAATACATTCATCCGGATGTATTACTAACATGTTTTCGCCTTCATAAAAACAATCTACTGGACAAACTGCAACACAATCCATATGCTTGCATCGTATACAATTGTCAGTTACTAAGTATGTCATACTGGTTCCATATCCCTTATTCGTGCGTTATAAGCCATATTTACACGCTGTCTTGTTTTATGAGGATTAGATTCGACATCGTGTATTAAATAACTTGGAAATAAAATTACATCGCCGTCGTCTGGTTCATACCGGCTTACACCGTGCCAAGGCCAGAGGTAGTGCGATGACCCCATAAGATAATTTTGTGGTTGGAAATTTATTCCACCTGTTCCTGTTGCTTGTAAATATATCACTCCACTGATAAAGTTATGTGAATGGCTGTGTGCAATATTTCCTGCACCAGGATCATTTACATTTGCCCAAGCATCAAACACCATTCTATCTGTAATTTTTTTCCATTCTTCTGTTACTCTAGGCTTAATTGCTCCGTCAGCAAGCGACATCAATCCGTCTTTGTATTCTAATGCACAAGTCATCATTAACTCACTTAAAAAATATTTGTGTTCGTGTGTCATATGATCACTTAGATGAGGCTTGCCTCTCCAGCAACCAGTGTTACTATCGCTGTTTAGATGCGAAACATCTTCGTATGTAGGATCTTTTGAAATATCAATGATTGCTTGTGCAATTTCTGTTGCAACGTGTTTCGGTATTGCATTTTTTATATGCATTATAGGGCTAACTTCACCGCACGTTGTAGTAATTTTCCAGGGAAATTTATTTACTTGCATTTGATTTTTTCATCCTTTCTGCATCTTCGCTTGGAACAACAACGGCATTATAACTAATGAGCACCCGATCATCTGGTCCAGCATAAGATGAACCGTCATGTGGTATCCAACTAGGGAATAGTACTAGCAGACCTTCTTTAGGTGTCATACTAGTTACGTTACTACTTGACCACCAATGACTACCTAAGTCGCCTTGTGCTGTATTTGAATATTGATTATACCATGTGTTGATACCGTTATTTGTTTCCATATCACAGTGTTTGGTTTTTACATAAAATATACCTGACCAACTACTACCGCCGTGAGTATGAACAGCATGAGCTCCGCCATTATTTGTAACATGATACCAACTATCTGTAATGATAGTTTTAGTTGTAAGTCCTAGAGGTAAACTAAATTCTTCTCTTTCGTGGGGTAAAGCATTATGAACAACTTCCTGTACAGCCTGCTCAAAAAATATTTTTAATTTATTAAGTATAGGATATTCATCACCACGCTGTATAAAATCAAATGTACTTTCTTTTAAACCTTTTGATTTTGCTTGCGGAGCAACACCGCTTTCTACATCTTTAGTTTGTTTACCCACACAATCGTAGACACAGTCTAAAATTGCTTTTTTATCAAAATCAAAGTCTCTGTATCTAAATGTAAACATGTATTGCGGCCAAAGTTGATGTGCATCACCGGGTACTGCTAACATTGTTTCCTTCATTCAATTCTCGCCAATCTAATAAGTGTTGCTGCCAAATTAATCTCTGGATCTACAACAAGAGTATGATCAACCATCCCCTGCTTAATAATTAGCACAGCTTTGTCTTGTTGCTCCTCGTTTCCGAACAGTTCAATGTTATCATACAACCAACGATACACTTCTTCCATTTCCTCTGGACGAATTGCACCACACAATAGTTTACGTGCTTCTTGAATTTTGCCTGCTTTAAACAGTTCAACCATTTCAAGTTTCCAGTCGCTTTCGCCTGTATCACCTTCATGTGGTGCAAGTAACTGCCCGTCTGTGCTATTCATTTGCACCATGTTAATACACTTACGCAAGTCTGGGTAGGTTGCTTTTACATAAGTGTCTAGTGTATCCAAGTCTGGAGTAACACCTTCTGTTATAAGAATCTCTGCAACTCTTGCTGTAAACTCTGTCTGATCGATCTTGGCAATATGAAATCCTTGACAACGACTGTGAATAGCAGGAATAATCCTGTTAGGATAATTGCAAGTAAGTATGAAGCGTGAAGTAGTATGATATTCTTCCATAACACCACGCAATGCTGCTTGAGCGTTTGGAGACAAGTAATCAGCCTCATCTAGTAGTACCACTTTAAAGTCGCCAAATGGAATCATTTGTACGAAGTTTACAATTTTATCACGAACGTCATCTACTGAGTTTGTTCGCGATGCGTTAATTTCTAATATGTCTAAATCGTTGACGTCTAACTCGTTGAATAACAGTTTTGCCAACGTTGTTTTTCCGATGCCAGCATTGCCTGAAAACAGCAAGTGCGGGATTGTTTTGTCTTTTATCCACGTTTGTACCTGTTTACGCTGTGCGTCATCTCTAAACACATAACCGTCTACTGTTTTTGGACGATACTTTTCTACCCATAGTTCTTTCATTCTACCTCCGCTCCGAAGCCGTCCTTAGTGGAGTACAACTTCTTAATTTTTCTACCATCAATTTCGTCACCTAATGTCACATACGGTCCGCCACTTGGATCAAACATACCTAAATCTTGATCATCGATACCTTTAACACCTTCTTTACTTCCGTAACGACAATATTTTAAACTTTCGCCTTCCATAGTAAATTCATATGTGCTTTCAGAAACTTTAGTCCAAGTATAAGCATCTCTATATCTATTTGTATATTTTACATTAGATTTGAACATTTGTCAATTAATCCCATAAGTTTTCATAATATTTTCCAAATAGTCGGAACCCATTTGAAATACGATCTTGTTCTTTTTGTATCTCGTCTCTACTATCAAAACGCATGTACACATCGTCCTTGTTTGCTTTACAATCAAATGCATAAATCATTTCGTCTAACACCCAGTCCCAACGTACAAAAAAGTTTTTGTCAGTGGTGCCGTCTTTGTTGTATGCGGCAATTTCTTTTTTAGACGGACGTAATTCTTTGGGTACGTCTTTGTAATCTATTTGTGGTGCTCCGTGCTTGGTCTCTTTCAGCTGTTTGAGCATAGGCAGGACAATGTGAGCAAGGGTATGATCCATGCTCCAAGTGTCCCATTTGTCAATGTGTACCTTTACCTTTTGCTCTGAATTGTATCCGAACTTATCATACAACCAGTTACTCCACGGCCAGTGATTTGGAAACTTTCCTATTTTAACTTTCATAATCTACCTCTTCGAAACTTTCCTTAATGTATGCCATATGATATTGCGAAGGGTAGTGCCTTAACAACCTACCTGCTTCTTCTCTAACTGCTCGCGGCACACGAGGATACTTCTTAGGATCTCGCAAGTCCATTAGGAATCTTTCTACATTTAGCACTGCGTTTGTTCTTTCAATAGGTAATGTCATGCTAAGTCCGTTATAAGTTTATAGTTGTCCCACGCTTTTTGTTGCGCAGGATTCATTTCGTCTTGAGGTACTACACACTCTAACCAGTAGTAAGGCATACGTCGAGGATGAGCACCAAACTGACGAGGCTGATGCAGTTTGCCGTCTTCATACAAGTCAATTAGAATTTCACGCATCTCTTGTTCGTGATCTTCTAGGCCTGCCCATTCAGGATTGCTTAGGCCACCGTGCAAATAACCTTCCCAAATCTGTTTCCAGTGGCTGTCATTGTTAGGATCTACATCTGTGCGGGCAACAATTACTAACACATCGTCGATGTATACACGTTCTTCTAAAATATCACGCATACAACGTGACAGGCTTAGTCCAATTTTCATCTAATTAGAGTGCTCCACTTAACAAGTTTATCACGCTTTACATTTACACGTTCAGCAATTTCTTTGTGTGTAACTATACTATGATCGATCATTAGTTCAATCATACATTGTACATCGCCTATTTCTTCCATCAACTTAATACGTTGATCTTCTTCAATTTGATCAAGTGTTTCATATTTACGAATAATTTTACTACAACGTTGTGTTAATTCGCCACATTCTTCCATCGTGATTGTCATTAATTGTTGTAAATTATTAATTGGACTATTTAACAATGTTTAATTCCTTATATGCAACTTGTACTGACTTTGCTTGAAAGTATGCATCTGCTAGTGCATTGTGCAAATCACTTTGCATTGCCTTACGTGGATCTTCTTTTAGACAAGCAAACAATGTGCGGCTATCACGCACTTGCCAAAAGTTCCAAGGTATAGGTTTACTACACTGACGACACATATCTTCAATGATTGTAATATCAAAGCCGTAGCCGTGTCCCCATAGTACATCAACACCTACCATCCACTTAGGAAGTGATTCAATAAATGTGTCCATAGCAACACGCCCTTCTTCTGAGAACGCTTCTTCTTGCACCTTAGGATCTTGACGCCCCCACCAAGCAATAGTATCATCACTTACTTGTCTGTATTGGCTATCAATGTCTAGTTTGTAGTAAAACTCACTGTGCGGTTCTGCGTCCGAGAAAGGATCAAACTTTACTCCGCCTACGGTTAACACTGCGGCATGCGGTGTTGTGTGCAGAGTTTCTAAATCAATCATTGCATGAGTTGTCATCTGTTACCTTTTTCAAATCCAATGCCAGTTAAAATTAAAAATACATACAACAAAGGCCACGCCCAACCTGTGAGGTAGCCTGTCACATGAAGCACAAGTAATGCTATACCTGTAGCACCTGCTGTGCCTATACCTGTTCTACTTTCTGGTAATTTCATGAGATCTCCTTACAATTTATACATATTATAACGCATAAACTGTAAGGAGTCAAGTGTTAATTTAAATAAATTGTGCCAATTCAGGTGCTTTCCAGCCTTCTGGCTTCAGCACCTTGCCATCTTCACGTTTGCGAACTTTGCCTGTGTCTGGATCAATCTTAGCAAAGTTTGTACGCATTACTTCTTCCCAAGCACCTTCTCCGTCAAAGCCGGCTGCACGAATAGCACCCATAGTAACAACTAGGATATCAACAAGTGCATCAAGTTGTTCTACACGATCATTGTCTTCTACTGCATCTGCAAGTTCATGAAACTCTTCTTCAATAAGACCGAGATACATTTTGTAGTTTGCTTCACTAGGCTCTTGATCACATGCTGAGCCAAAGCGTTCAATATCTGCAAAAGGATTTGTCATTTATACCTCTATTGGTTAACAAACGAACCTGGGTCAATAGTTGCCGGTCCGTCACTGTATTCATTACCGATGCTTACATCTTCTGGTTTTTCTTCTGAATAAGCAAGTATACTTTCTGCTTCAACCATACGAACTTCTTTTTCTCCGTCTGGGGTTTCTAGCTTGATGCTTCTAGTCCAACGACCGTGTTCAACTAGCACCCAATGTCCAACTTCAAACTCGTCTTTGTTGTCTGGGCCTTTGTCGTATACTTTGCCCCAACGTGGATATATGCCACGTGTGGTTCCGTCGTCATCTCTTAAGATAAGTCCGCTTTTGGTCTTTTGTTCACCAAAATACATATCACTAACAAGTACTCTGTTACCGATAGCTCTTAGTTCACCTTCAATTTTATTCAAGTTTATTGACATAGTTTCCTCTTATGATATTAGTCACCTTTTTTAACAAAGTTACCTTCGTCGTCTTCTACCCACTCTTCGTCCATTTCATCAAGCATTGCTTGTTCTTCACTAGTGACCTCATCTGGTTGGTTGTTTTTAACCGGGGCTGCGGAAGCTGCTGGCTTTGGTGCTGCTGACTTTTGTCTAAAGGTTCCTTGCTCGTCTCTGACTGCGTTTGGATTTTTTTCATAATATTCCTTTATGATGTCTTCTCTCTTACGAACAATTTTGCCGCCTGGTCCTAATTCATCGCCTCGGGCATTTACACGGGCGTTACCAACGGCTGGTGTAAGTTCATTCTTCTTTCGAAGAAGATCCATATCGATGGCTCTACCTCTCATCGATCTGTGTTGTTTTTGTATATTAGCCATATAAGTCTCCTATTGTTAAACTACTTATCTCAGGAACTCTCTCCAATCCAGGCCATACTGGATTGAATTAATACGATGCACACCTATTAAGTATAGCACATAACTTGCTACACTACTACCTCTACCTACACCCCATACAATATTATTCTCACGCATAAAGTCTACAAGATAGATCATATACTGTAGTAGAGGCATCATATTGCGCCCTGCAAACTCTGCTAATTCTTCAGCACATCTTGCTGTTTCTTCTTGTGTTTCACACTTTGTTAGAATATAGTTATGTACGTTAAGTTCTTTATACTCTTTCGGCATAAACCATTCACCCTGACATACACCGTCAAAAGTCTTTTGATCTACATCTAATGGAATATACTTTTGCAGTTTAGGAAGACCTTGTTCTTCCATAGCACTATTAAACTTATCTATTTCGTCTGTAGGGTTACATAGTACCACATGAACTTTATCCGCATGACCTGAATAGATCATATCGATTAAATCGCGGTTAGAGAATCTTGGTATTCCTAGTGAATCTGTTTTCATAAGCATTAATGTATTTTACGATACATTTATCAGATTGTCAAGACCTTTATTGCCATTTTCTTGGTCTTGCTGTTGATTTAATTTTTGTTTTGCTCTGCGGGATTGTAATTCTAACTTATACTCTTCAATCAGCATTGTAATCTGCATTTGTACACCTGCATTTGCTGTTTGCCAATATCTTTTTTGCAGTTGGAAATATCTTTCCTCTAGTTCATTGTCAGAGTATGTTGATAAATCGCCTGTACCTGGGTGCATGTTATGCTTCCGAGAATTCGCCTACTTTTCTACCAAACACTGTAGCACCACCGTTTGATGTCCAAAACTCTAAAATAACAATATTATCGTTATTTAGAGTAACAGTACTAGTCATCGAATCATCAACGTAAAGTACGCCGCCGCCGAAGATAGTAAATTCAACATCGGTCGAATTTGTATTGCCGTCTGCTCTTGCAATTTCTAATGTAATTTTTGCAAGTCTATCTTCGTTATTACCTCCAGCACTTGAAGGTAAAGGCCATTCAGAAAGAACAACTGTTTTATCCCCGCCGAAGCGTAAAATTTGATAGTGACCGTTTGTAAAGTTGACTTGAGGAGTTTCTGGACCGTCTGTAAATGTTGTAGACTGTAAAACTTTTTGTGTCGAACTATCTAAGTTTGCGTCAATAACTGCTGTACCAGCAAAATTATTCGCTTCATTTAACTTAACTGTGTTAGTTTGTAATGCTTCTATTTCTGTTTTAGCATTGCTAAAATTTGATTCAATAATAGAAAAATTATCTCTAAAGCCACGTGTATCGTTGTCTACACCTGCTTGTGGATAGTTTACATCTATTTCATTTACTCTAATGTTACTGGCCATATTTTTTTCCTCAAAGTATTTATCTTGTTTTAAACGTTATATTGATAATTTGGAAATAGAATGTATTGTTCATTCACATTATCAAGCGTTCTATCAATTATATATCTATCTATTGTAAAGTCGATATTTTTTACATCAAAATTTCCTTGATTGATTTCATTTTTAATGTTTAATAAAATATCTGCACTTCTTCCTGGTTTACAATAGCAGACTGGAACTGCTGTTGTGTAATCCAATTCTCTTAGTTCGGTATCTGCTTGCGGTGTACGCATCCATAGTGGAAGATACAATCTATCATTACCGCCTGTTATTTCAATCCTATCTCTCATATGATCAATATTTGAATTATAACGTATATTGTCAGATGTTTGTGCTACATTAACACTAGTATTATCTGCTTTAATTGTTGTATGTGTAGGTCTTATACGCATTGGTTCGCTATCTGCTTTAAGAAGTGTAACGGTAATTTCTTGATCGCCACGAATAGTAATAGTAAAGTCTTCGTTATCTGCGTCTATAGCAATATTACTTCCTTCTCTAGGATCTATTATAATTTCTTCTTGGCTAGGAACAATAAATCTTACTGTTTGTCTACCATAGATAGGAACTTCCGAAATACCACTTGCTGTATTTGTATTGTCATCTGCAATAGAGTATTCTATACTGTCAACTGTTAGTCTGTTTTTATTGGTGATTGTAAACGACTTTTTCGTTGTTCCTTGTTTTGGTTTTTGCGGATCTATTACTTCTATATAAACAACTTCGTATATAGTTTCTGTGGTGCCAGGTTCTCTAGCAATCGCAGTTTTAAACTCACCTAATCTAAGTCTACGTCTTTTGTGATGCTGGGCTGTTGCAGCAACAAAAACATCTACATTTTTAGATTCTATACCAGCATATGCTAACATCTGAATTTGTTTTTGGATACCAAATTCTGGATCATCTGGTCTATAAATATATTCTGGAACAAATACATCTGGATTACTAACGAATGTTTGATAACTATTTCTGTTTCTTTGTTCTAAAAGAGGACGCATATACAAGTTACTATAGCGCAAATTGTCTTCATCACTTACCTTTAAAACAAATTCTCTAGTAATTGCACTTAACCCAAATCTATCTCTTGCTTCTACAGTAAATTTGTACTCTCTATCAAATGTTGTTCGTTCGCCGCTTATACCGTCAAAGGTAGTTGCGTTTGCATCAAAGGTTGTTAATCCAGGACCATTTACATCTTGATACTGTCTAGGGCGTCCTATTAATTCTCCTGATCGATTTAATCTTATACCAAACGGTAAACGTCCGCTTTCTAGTGTGTAAATCAAACTAGTATCGGGTACAGTGGTAGTTGCTTGTACTCTTAGTGTACTTAAAAAGTTTGCCGGCAGTGTTCCTAGATCACTGTCGGTAATCCATCTAATTGTAGTATCAATTTCACCTATAATTTGTATTTCAAAGGTTTTACTTTTAGAAGGAAAATCTACTAATTCGTCTGTTTCTGCAACAGCGACATCCTTGCTAAAGAAATCTCCTCTGAATAGTGCTATACCTATGTTACGTCCGTCTGTTATATTTCTTTGTAGAGGATTTTGTAGATTTAATTTATTTTCATTATCTCTTGTAATAGTTAATAGGGTTGAGCCGTTTTCTGTTCCGTAAAAGAATTCTGCAACTTTAGAAATCAAACGTGTAAATGCTGTACTAGGCATTCTAACAGCAAATGCACCAGTATTTTTTTGTTCTATTGTAATTTCACCCTGTACATATTTTCTGCTTAAGGATTGTATAAGCATATTGTTATTTGTTTCTTGATCTAACAACAGCTGGCTTGCAGCAACATATTGCCATCTTAGCGCATCAAACTCAAGAATAAATTCGCCGTTATCGTCGGTTATCGGAGCACCTAGTTCGTCAGTTACTGATTTAGCAGTAAAGGAATCACCGAGAACTACTACTTTCATAATCCCGTTACCACCTGATAAAGGTAGTTTGTCTATATTAGTATTTGGATTTAAAGCACCAGATTTTGTTGTGTGTATCATTAGTGTATTAACGTCAAATATTCGCAAGAAGTAAATTGTATTTGCATCTGCTCCTATTGGTAACTGACCTGTACTTTCTAGTTGCACTGGTGCTCCGTTGAGCGAGTCTGCATCAAGTCCGTGTAACGGAGATATAATATTACCTGCAATATATTGTTGTACTGTAGCATCTATAGAACTTTTGTCGCCGAAAGCTACTTGATATATTCCAGCCTGATATGTTTCATCACCGGCATAACTTGCATAGTCTCCTAGATTGTATTCTGTTCCAACAGTCATCTCTAAACTAGAATTGCTTGCATATACTGCTCCAAAGTTTCTGTCTCTTACTGAATACTCTAGATAAGGTACTATGCTATCAATTGTATAAAATTCGTTTTGAGAAAATCTTATCTGACGACCAAGAATTTTATCTTGCTGTTCGCCTGTAAGTTCGCGAACAAATAGATGATTTTGTTGGGCTACTCCTGGCTTTGTTAAACTTAAAGAAATATAAGGATCTAAAGAATTATCTAGAGTGATAGTATCATATTCAGGATTGGTGTCATCAACTGCTGTTACTTTATATTCTTTATCATAAAGTTTAATAGATCTCGTTACAAGTTCTTTTAAATCGTCTACACCGTCTATATCACCAGTAAGATCTAGCTTACCTATTTTAAAGGTAGTTGCTCCTAACAGTGTGTCTTCGTAGAACGTGCCAAATATAGTTGCAGTTCCCGTATCACCTTCAAATCTAGTTGCTGTAACACTAAATTTATAGTTCTCTGTGATTGCTGGCTGATAAGGAACACGGCCTGTTACTTCGCCCGATTTGGTATCAAGTGACATGCCCGGAGGCAATTGACTAGGAGTACCGTCATCATTAAAATCGTCTAGAGTATAGTATACTTGACCGTATAAAAATTCGTTCTCGATCACATCTAAAAACAAAGTTACATAGTTATTTGCTCGTCTAAATCCTAAGTCTCTTGGAGTTAACCATACTGGGTTTCTAAGATATGTGTTATCTGCTGTAAATATGCCTGTTCCTGATTGCATAATTGCGTTATCAGCACGTAGGTAATCATCGCCTACTAGGTATACATTAAATTCTCTTTTTACAAAAGTATCACCGTCTGTAACTGTAACTATAAACGGATAGTAACGATTTAATTTTTTAGGTATAAGTGTAGGTATATTAAAATCATAGTTTTCTAAATCATAAAAATAAGTACCGTATCCGTTAGCACTTTTTACATTATAATCAGCCATAATACTGTCATATAAATCTTGATCATATCCTGCATCTTTTTGACTTCTAGCAAGAGCAAACAAAGGTTCAACAATACCTTGTATTTTTCCGTCGTCAGTTAATGTTAATCCCGGAGGTAGTTCTCCGTCGCCTTCAGCAATAAAGTATGATAGCGTATCGCCCGCGGGCAAGTCGTTGTCATCTGCAAGCAGTTGATAATCGATTAACTCGTTATCTAAAACAAAATAATGATTACTCGGTCCGGCATCTAATAATCCTGAAGGTGTTAACCAATAAGGTTCATCTGGTCCTGAAGTAATTATTTCAAAAGTTCTATCTTCAGTTCTAGCATTAAAGTAGGCACGTAAAACAAATCTCGATACTGTGTCTCTTTCTACCTCAAAAGGAGTTCCTTTAATTGCGGTGCCTTCAATTCGTAATCCAGCAGGCAATGATCCTGCTATTAGCTCTATTCTTGGACTTATACCGTTTGCAACAGGTAATCTTATTTCAATAGTATTTCTTTCTATAATAGTACTTAAAATATTACCACTACCTAAGTTCCACAAACTCTCTACATATCTTTGTTCGCCTAATCCTGCTGTTCTTGCTTGTTTAGTTTGATTACCAAAAAAATAAGGATATGCAGGTTCTTCAAGTGTTAAATCTGTAAATGTTATAAAATATGCATATGTTCCGTTCGGAAACTCTGGAGTTTTACAATATCTTCCGTTGTATTGATCAAGTGTCCCTATATTTTCAATGTACTCATAGTCTTGTATATAAGTTCCTAGTTCTAAGGTATAAAGATCATCACCTATATCTATTTGATCTGTTTCTTTGTATCCTTCTGGTCTATGTCTATCGTTTGTTTTTAACCTATAACTAGATGACATTACAGATGCTCTGCTGTTAGTATCGTCAGGGTCTTTATATCCGTACGGACCGTATATAGGATATCCATCAAAGCAAAATCCTATTATCTTACTGTGTCCGTCTGCATGTCGCATGTGATCTTTACCGAACGAAGTATCTCCATAATATTTGTTAGTAGAATATACTTTTGCATCTTGGAAAACACTTTTTAGAAACTCGCCGCTGTAATAGCCGTAAGACCCAAATGCATCTGGAGATCCTGTTGCTGCATCTAATTTAAATACAGATTTCAAACGAAAGACATCAAAATTTAATCCAGGATGAGGTTCTGAGCTACTTGTAGGTAGTTGCTGAATAGGAAAAGAAGGGCTATTTAAGAACACTCCGTTTGCAGCTATTCCGATAGGACCTGTACGTCTATCAGTAGCATTTTCACTATTACGTGTTCCTCTATAAGTAAATGTTAAATCTCTACTTTGTTTTGTAATATTATTATTTTCAAGGAAGTTTCGGCGTTCGTTTGCCCCATCATTAATTAAAGGGGTTCCAGCCGCCGCTGGAAACGGGTCACCATCTGTGACTAATCTAATTGTTTCGCCTTCTAACCCTATTTCTGTAATACTAGGATATTGTCCTGTGTTATCTGAAATAGCAATATCGTCAGGTTTAAATGCCATATAAAAACTCCCTATATAGCATATTTATCGTTAAACTATTAGAAGAAGCCGCCGTCAATGTTACGTAATTCAGGTGTTTGGAAAGTTCCGAGATCAACTTCTGTTTGTCCTATCATCCATTCTAGAATGTTATCTACTGTGTCAGAAAATGAACCAAAATCAAATCCGGCTGTAAGTGTATCCTGGAATGCTTGTAGATCTCTTACATCTATGCCGTATACTAGTCCAGTTACTCCGCCTTCTAGTGCAGCATTCACTGTTGTTGCAGATACTGTGTTAACGTTAATAATATTGTTATTTAATGCATCTAGCGTACCGCCTAATTGCGGAGTAGTATCTGTTACAATATCAGATTCTGTATTTGTAATTGTAAGTGTGTCATTTACTAAAGAAGTGCTAATACCTTCTCCGCCGACAATATTTAAAGTGCTACCTTCTGCAAGTATAATGCTGCCACTTTCAGAACTAACTATTAGTTGTTGAAGGCCGCCAACTGCATCAAATGTAATAGTGTTCTCAGAAGAAGTAAGACTAATATTTGTTCCGCCTACTAACTTTTTAAATTGTAAGTCGTAATTGACTCTGTTAGAAAACACACCTTCACCTACATTACCTAGGTTACTAGCAGTTGTCTGTTCATCGTCTCGTAGGTCTAGTTCTTCAAAATTTTGATTAATTTTGATCATTGCTTCACGAAGGTCATCCCCTGTACCGTCGTTTGCAATATTTCCTACATTTATTAGTGATATAGCCATTTACTTCTCCGTTGTATGTATTTAGCTAACAATTATTCTTCCGTGTGCATCATTAAAGAGACTGCTTTGATAATAGAATATGCCTCTTGCTCTAGGCCTAAATGTAATAGTTCCTGATGTTGCACCTTGACCTATACTATCGCCGACTTGATTATCTGTTCCCGGACCTTGTACATCTTTCATGTAAATTGGACGCCCTGCACTACTTACTGTAAATAGTATTGTATCCCCGTAATCTATGTTAATGTCTATGTTATTACCAAAGATACCCGTTGTTCTATCTTGTCCGGCAACTTCAAACGCATTATCTCCTTGTTTAGATATAAAGATATCAAATTGTACACCTGGAGGTCTAGCAGGTGATGCATCTAATAAGTCTACTTCAAGGAATTCACTTCTACCATCTAGTTCTAGTTGCATTACTTCCGAACCTTCTGTTGTTAAATCTCTTGTAGTTGTTATAGTTGTTGTTGCAGTATTGTCATTTACTATAAATGATCCTGTTAATGATTCGTTTATATCACTTGCACTGATTCCTGTAATTGTATAAGGAACACTAGTTCCGTCAAACACATCAGTTGTTGTAAGTGTAAATGTGACACCAAAGCCTTCATCAATTTCGGCATCACTGACAGAAAGTGAATAAGTTGGTGTTTTACTAGTATCTGTTACAGATACAAACACTGGATTAGCAAACGGGTCATCTAAAGAAAATGTAATTAGTTCAGTACCTTCAGTTAGTTGATCTTCTCTAAGTGTTATGCTTACACTCCCTGCTCCGCTTACAAGATTTATATTACCTGTAATACTACCTGAGCTTAAATCAAATTCATCTATGCCAGTAATTGTATAACCTAGTAATCCGTCTTCTACGTTTTTCGTAGATAGTGTAAATGTTACAGTGTCACCTTCGTTGATAACATCAGCACTCTTAGTAAGTGTGTACACCGGTCTTTGATCTGTAGTACTTGTGTCGTTAATTTGTATACCAATTTCGGCTTTGCCGTTATCTAATGTTAGCACAAAATTTTGATCACCTTCTGTTGTCAAATCAACTGTGGTAGGAAATGTAAGACTTGCTGTATTACTATTAACAACAAAATTACCAGTTAGTGAAACACCGTCAATGTCTTCAGATTCGATTCCTGTAATTGTATAAGGAACACTGGTTCCGTTTGCAACATTTTCAGTTGTTAAGGTAATTGTAAAAGATTGTCCTTCGTCTACTTCTAAAACATTCTTAGTAAGTGCATACGTTCTGTGAGTTGGGAAACTAGACGATAATAAAATATTACTGTTATAAATGTTGTATGCAAACTTATTTTCGCCGCCCCAAAGGCTTCTAGAATTTCCATAATCTGTATCAAGCCCTGTGCTTGTGAGTTTATTATCTTGCACATTAGACATGAACCATGTTTTAACTTGCGCAGGAGTAGCACTTGGATTGAGTCCTAAGTACAATGCGATCATTCCTGCAACTTGTGGAGCTGCCATACTTGTACCGCTTATGTTTGCTTGCTGGAAGAAAGAACTTCCTTCCCCTTGTTCATAGTCTGCTGTAGCAAAATCTGCAACAACACTTGCTGCACTCATAATATTTGTTCCTGGTGCAAATACTGTTGTGCCAGGCCCTGAATTACTCGATTGTGCTTTTTGTTCTGCTCCTACACCGATAGTAGAATCAACGTTATTTACAATAAACGCTTCGTCATCATAAGGAGACATACCTCGGTGATAAAACCTAGTATCACCGTAGAAACTACTATTCCAACTGTTATCATAATCATCTCCGCCGGGTACATCTACTTTGTGAAAATCATTACCCGATGCAATTACAACATGTACACCTTCGTCAATAAGTTCTTGCACATCAACGTCAACACTGGCTACTCTATAAGGATGATTAAAAGATACACCATCAAAGCTACCTGTCATGCCTCTATTAGTATCTCTATTAATACCTGTCCAAGGAACTCCTCTATAAGTGCCTCCAGTTACACCTATGTACCTGCTAAAAAATCCCCAACTCATATTAATCACAGTAGGTCTTTTGTATCCTGTGCTAGGTTCAATAGGCTTATTACGATGCCATAATTTCATTAAGTCAAAAGCAGTTGTATAAGAAATACCTACAGAAGGATCATTAGATCCTTCTAAACCTGCAACTTTCATAGAAAAAATTTGTGCGTCTTTTGCCCAACCAAAATAAAGTCCTGTTGCAATGCCAGCAACGTGTGTTCCATGTCCGCTGTAATCGTTATAAAATCCCGAAGGCTGAGTGCCTGATACTCCGGCAGCAGAATACCAGTTTATATTTTGTACTCTGCTATTGCCTTCTCTATCAGCAAATTCTGGATGTGTAGAATAAATTCCACTATCCATTATAACTACATCTACACCAGTACCTTTTATTGTATAGTTATATCCACCGTCTACGGTATTACCGGTATAAGGATCATCTACTTCGTTTAAGCGTCTTAATCCCCAGTTTACAAACGCACCGCTATCGGAAGTTGTTTTAGTAAAGTCGCTTTCTTGCACAGCATGACGTCCTATAAAAATGTCATCTCTGTCTAAAGGATTTATCTCTACAGCGTAAACTCTGTCATCTTCACGCAATGCTGCTGCTTCTTCATCTGTAAGCATGTAGTGAGTATTTCTGTAACTGCCTTCTCGAGGATCTGCAATGTCAACAGCTCTGTTTGGAATCGCTCCTGCACCTGTTGATGCAATCATTTCTGCATCAAATGCAGCATAATCAACGTTGCGGTTTAGACTAACTACGTATTCTTTTTCGCTCATTGTTGCTCCTTACCATGCTGCACCAAACTGCCAGTTTTGTTTGCGCCATATATCAACACTTCCTGTTGTGTAGTCTGCTACACAGAAGTAAATTGATGCACCGTCAAATGCAACTTCGCCGATTCTGTCTCCTGATGATCCTTTAGATGTAGAAGGAATGTTGGTTGTTCTAATTCTAAATACGTTACCGTTTATAGTAGTATCTGTTACTCCACTGGCACCAATAATAATTTCTGCTGTTGCACCTGTTGTATGTCCTGTACCAATGTTTACGTTACCGTCTGTTGTACTATCGCCACCGTCTATATAAACGTTACCGCCGGTGCCTGCTGTTGCACCGCCTGCTCTTAGTATAATCGAGCCACCGATTGCTGTGTTACTTGCACCTGCAATAAGATTCACGTTGCCGCCGTCTTGGCCAGCTAGTTGTGCATCACCCGGTAATAG
>Ga0255759_10000618_pt1 | contig 32018 bp, 36 predicted proteins | sample 101ome_20_FD_179959 | JGI IMG/M metagenome (GOLD analysis project Ga0255759, IMG submission 179959) | Coastal salt marsh microbial communities from the Groves Creek Marsh, Skidaway Island, Georgia - 101404AT metaG (version 2) | ecosystem: Environmental > Aquatic > Marine > Intertidal zone >...
CATAATAGGCATGTACTAACAAGTCCACAGAGTTGTGCAACTATTGACTTATATAAAGGCAAAGTTCTATTTGAAGATCCACAACCTACAAAAGGTTACAATCATCCTTGGCGTATTAATAATTTAGTGGCTTTTGCAAAATGGGCGGCAACTATTTGACACACAAGTAATAGGGACGATGTTCTGTTTGTCCTGGCATACGTTCTACTTGTGTGAATAGTTTTAGTGCTTGTTCATAAAACAATGCTTCACTATAGCCAGTATCCATAGTCCACTTGTGTCCTTTTTTATCTTTTTCGGTAGGCACTTCAAACAGTATTGTATCTGCTTTGTCAGCAAAGTCCTTGATCAATCTATACATGTCCATGTATTTCTCTGTGCGATTATACAAGTGATGTATAACGTTAAACACTGTCATAAATTCATATACACCGTCTTGCCAACCCTCTAGGTTTGTGTGTTTAAATGTTGCTAGTGCGGCACTGTGTCTTGCTTTGATACTTTCGCATACACCGATGTATTCTAAATTATAGTCTACGCCAGTAGCAGGTATATCAAACTCCTGTGCTACTTTAAAAACATAGTAGCCTAAATTACTGCCAAAGTCTGCATAACTGCGAGGGCCTACACTAAAAAACACACGTTCAAAATCTGTGCTTTTTACTTTGGTGTCTACCCATGGACGCTTTGGTCCCGGATTATTGATGGGTACAACAAGTTCATCTGTGATGTCATAGTTTTGATATCCTCGTACTTGTGTTACTGGACTATCATGTCCACCAAAAGTTATGCTTTCTATGTCTGCACGTTCAAGTGTTTGCATCTATAAATTTCCCTAAACTTCTCCAGGTTGTTTCATCTAACCAGTTCCAATTCTTATATTCATTATACATGCTTTTGCCCTGCTTTGTCTTTATTAATTTTGGCAAAAGTTCAGTTATTTCAGGAATAACCTGTCGTTTAACCTGTAGTATACTGCTGTATAAATCTGCGGTAGTTTCTGGTTCACTCCAAAACTCATAGTTCAATAAAAATTGACACATAACAAAATCACTATCACCGATTATTAAACTATCTTTGCCATTAACAAGTCTTTGGTGTGTATCCGTGCCAAGTTCTAGTACAGGTAATGCTTTAAAAGTTCTATACACACTATCAAAATTAGGACACTGTAGCATACCAGCACCGCCATAGTCTACCCAACGAGTTTCATTATTTTTATCTTTCATAAAGTTTCTACCGTTACTGTATCCCATGTCCCAGAATACAAATCCAGTATTATGTATACACCAACTATTCATTAGACAAACATCACGCAAACTTTTATGAATAATTTTACGATCAGGCTTTATGGGTTTAAAAGGTTCTTTGCTTCTATAATGGTTATAGTCTTTTTTAATTACTTGATCCACTAATGCTCTGGGTCTCTTTTCACCTTTTTCTTGTAGTTTTCTTAGCATAGCATTGAAAATCTGTGCATGATTATCAAAGTTTTTGGAATAGGTGCTTTTAATTTTTATTATATGCTTTGTTTCATTATCATCAAGATATTTGTGTCCCCAAAACGTATCACCATCCTTGCCCTTGCCCAGATGCTGTACAAATTTCCAACCATATGCTGCAACACATTCTCCGTCTGTGTTATATGCAACTTTAGCAGGCATTCGTGTTTCAACAATTTGTTGGCACAGTGCAGGTTTATCTAAATTTTGTTCCAAGTATGTAATACAATCATTGAATCCTGCCTTTGCAAGACTAGTATATCCAGGTACGTCATGCACACTTTGAAAGAATTCACTTTCTGCGACACCATCAACTACCATTTTACCTGTTTTAAATGCCACTATAATTCTCCTGTAACATACCCCATGCTTTACCTGATTCTATTTCGCTAAATTTCCACTGGTTAAATGCTAACCAGTTTAATAATGCTTGCCTGTTCGGTGGTTCTGTATCAAACACTGCAGGCATAGGATTATCCTTAAAATCTTCTAGACTATAACTTACCCGTGAACAACAACTGTGTTCACTTGTAATTACAGGTATACCTTTTAGTGTTGCTTCCAGTGCAACCATACTGTTGTAAGCAATAACACAATGTGCATCTGCTAGTGCTTGTTCTAGTGTGCCGGGTTGCGGATATTCTCTTAGTTCAATTAAGTTACCTTTACCGTCAACAACAGGTTCTTTGGGTTTGCGTCTAATTACAATACGACTGTGTTCATTTTCTGGCAAATAACTGCGCAACCTGTTTGCTACCTGTTCTCCCCAGTCTTGTTCCAGTCCCATAAACCAACTAACAGCATGTGTGGGAGGACAAATTACAATAGCATTGCCTCGTTCTGCATTAGTGCGCCAGGGTTCTTTGTTATATCCTGCGTTTTTGTGAAAACCTTTCCAGCGATCTGCACCTACATCTCTTAGTGTTGTGCAACTGTGTCCATTTTTTACTATGCGCATCCAACCTTTGCCACCATAGCCTGGTTTAAAGTAAGCATGATCCATGTAGTAATAATCTAGTCCCATACGTTTTGCTTCTTTAAGCATGAGTCCTGTACCACGAAGTATACCCAGTGTAGCAACTGCATCAACACCCGGTGTCAAATCACTGGGCATTCCGTTGTCTATAAATTGTTGTATAGGTCTGTGTTTTATTTCCCACTGCCCATTGTTTTCATTGTTGTAACGTATTGCTCCGCGAGCAAAACCAATAGTAAAATTTGTTGTTACTCTTCGACCTGTATCATATACAAATAGTTTAGGCATTTAATATCTCGTATGCTAATCCAGATTCTATTTCGTCATGTGTAAATTGACTGTATGCCAAGTTGTATAGCCATTGACTAATATCTGTTTTGAAAGGCGTTTCTATGTCCTCTAACTTAGTACTACTTATGTCTGCTGCAAAACTATCCGGATGACAAATGGTTGGAATGCCTAACAGTTGTGCTTCCATAGCACACAAACTTATACTTGTTACTACACAGTGAGTGTCCTGGGCCTGTTCTGCAAATGGTACAAGTGCGGCTGCAGGTCCACTAGTGCCTTTGCCTCTGGGCTTATAGCGTACTTCAATGGGCCTGTCTGTGTATTTGCGCACTCCATGTGTAATTGCCTTTACCCACATGTCCACACTCATACCTGTGATCCAACGTGTCATAGTTTCACTGCTAGGACAAATTAGTATTTTGGATCCGCTGGTATATGGTTTTGGCTGTACACCCCAGTGTTCAAATCTATCCTTAGGATAATCCTTAGTCTGTTTATAATGCACACTATTTTTACTAACCCGCCAGTAAAAATCCTGATTGGGATTAACTGCTTGTTTGAGTCCATTCCATCTCCCATAGTATGGCATATCCCAGAAGTACCAGTCTATACCTGCACGTTTTAGTGTGTTTATTGCGTGTTCGTTATTTTCAATAAATCCCCAGAAGTGACTGGGTTTTAAATCAATTGTGTCTGACCTATGCTGTACACGATCTGAACTGGGCCAACCTTTAAGTAAACTACGCATTACCCAGTTACATTTGCTTTCAGCATTTTGCGAATTGTAATATAAATTATACATTGTGGGTTAATTCTTGTATTCCATGAATATTTGGTAAAATCATATCATGTTTGTGTGCAAGTGCTTTTTCCCATTTTCGTGGAATAAAGAAATCATTTACTGCAAGTGTTTGACTTTGTGTTATTGGTTGCAGACTCATCACATCTATTATTTTAAAGTCTGTGTAGTACTTGTCAACCATAATGTTTGTACCTGTTCTGTCTGCAAACATCCAGCCTGTTGATCGCATAAAATCTATGTGTGCTTGTGCTACGCGGTTATAGTATTGTTTACAGTTCGTGTTATTTTTAAAAAACTGGTTGTATTCTCTCACACGAAGGTCTGGGTAAAAGTCGCAACTACTTCTTATTATAACGGGTTGATAATCTTTGAGATATTCTGTGACAATCCATTTGCCCTGTTCAAATATTTTTATAACGTCATTGTCTTGTTGACTGTATTCTAAAACACTGTCGGGTAATGTAATATTTTCTACATTATGAATAGCAAAATATCTTTCGGATTCATCCTCTAGAATCTGATACTTTCTTTCACCTGGCTTGTTCCAATAGTACAGTTCATGTTTTACTTCGTATTTCATCTATACTGCCAGCAATTTGATCATACAGTTTGTTGTAACTTTCATGATCCAAATCCAATCTAATGTTTTTTAGATGTATGTGCACCATGCCGTTACTGTTATCCTCAATGGTTAGACTGTTGTAATCTGGATCCTGTTCAACATCATTTAATATTTTTTTAGTAATGTGTCCCATCACAGTCTCCCATTTTTAAGTATAGCATCTGCAAACTCTACATATTCTTCATATGTAAAATGCAGTCTTACTAACCATTTTTTAGGCTTGTGTTGTCCAAAGTGTATGTGTATAGGAAACTCATCTCCTATGTTGTCCTCTATTTGAAAATGACTGTTGCCAGGTGCAGGAAAATTACAAGTGTCATAACCAATACGATTTACTATCAATCCCATTTTATTTCCTCATACTGTTGTTGTTCTAGTTTAGCGTATACACTCGCAGCATTTGGTAATACCTCTGCTATTGTTTGTACTGCTAGTTCACGTGATACAGTATTTAACAACACTTGCATACGTTGCTTGTGTTTATCTTTCCATGCACCTTTGTGATCCAGCGCACCTCTGCACACAGTGAGTGCTATTTCATCTTCCATACTAACCAGCCAATAGAAGTTTAGTTTTCTGCGTCTTGCAATTACATTGTCAAAATAACGTTTGCCCACAGTCCAAAAACTATCATCCAGTGGAGTACGAAAGTATAAACTGTTGTACAAGTCTACCCTAAATGCTTGATGCTTGTTTGGTATGCTGGGATCTTTGGGTGCAGTTGTAAAGTGTGGATGATACTGCATGTCACACCATTCAGCATATCCATAGTTTGTGCATTTGCCTGCATGCAGGTGTTTGCTTGCTAAATCTTGTAGTTGTGCATACTGTTCAGGAGGCACAAACATATCAACGTCTGTGTCAGGCAGATCAGGTAACAGTGCAAATCCTCTGAAGATTACATAATCCAAATGCTCACAAGCGTCAATGAATGTTTTAAACTGTTGTTGATGTGTCATAGTCTCTTTCTAGTATGCATACGTCATCTCTGTTAGTAAACACTTCTTCCGTGTGTTTATGCAGACACACCCACCATGCTACATGCCCACTGCTGGGTAGCAAACATTTATAAGGATCACGCATACGATTGCGTCTGTGCATTATAACATGATCAGCCGCAAATCTTTCTGTTACACCTACTCGAGGTCCTTGTCCACTACCATATCCATAAACTAAATCTGCTTGATAACTACGCTCTATATCCTTGCTCCAGAAATGAGGTTTAAGAATTACATCAGGACGCACACGAACAATCATGTCATATTCCTCAGGCACTTGTTGCATACAATGCCAGTGATTGTACACTTGATATATGCGACTGTGAAAACGCTTACCACTATCTAGTTTGCGTGTAAACCATATGCGACTAGGATTACCTGGAGGTAAACTTCCTATCCATTCATAAAAAGCATCCACAAATGTTTCAGCATCGGGTAGTTGAGGCAATGGTGTTTGATCCCAGGTATGTGTAAACGAATCATAGGGCAGATAACGTTTTATGCTATTCAAGCATAGTTCTTGATTACCGCGAAACTCTCCGCTTATACACACTGCTACTTTCATTAGTATGTAGCACTTGTATGATCACGCTGTCTGGTATCGACATTGTCTGCACTGTATTCACCTTTTAAATCATCTACAATGTCATTTACATAACGTCCTTGAAAAGGAATTTGAAAAGGTGCATCTTTGGTTTTAGTGTATGCTGTAACAATACTTACATTGTGTGCTTTGCCATCTCTATTATGTAACTGATCAAATGCACGTTCTAGATCACTTAGTGGCGCACGTGGTTTCTTTTGTTCATAGTAGGTCCAACTTTCCAAGTCTGTTGGACAGTCAACATACTTGCCTGTGTTTTGTGCTAACCACATAAACTGCCAAGTGTATCCATTCGCCGCCGCAATGTCACGGAACAGTTGTGGATGGAAACTGTAGAAGCAGTGATTGAACCATGGAGCAAATGGCAGTACGTTTATCATTGTACCGCCTACACGACATAGGTTATGCATATTTTCAAACACTGTGCGTTGATCGAATATGTGTTCACCTGTACCGTTGTTTGTTACATAGTCAAACTGAGTTGTATAGTTGTACTTGTCTTTTAGGATGAAATTAAGATCCATAGCAATACTGCGTAGTTCAGTATTGATGTCAATAGCAAGATATTCACTAAATCCGAGATCTTCAAAGTATTCCCATACAAATTCAGTAGGTCTTCTGAGTACTCTACCACTTCTTTTTTCGCATTCATTTAACCATCCTTCACTGTATCTAAAACGTTGATTGCCCCATTCAACCACTGTTGCGCCTTGAGGAAAACATCCTCGTTTTGTTAGTTCAGCAGTTGCTAGTTGCATTATATTATTGAAAGCCATTAATTAATTCCTCTACTTCTGGAAATGTTTTTGCAAAACTAGTATTGCGATATAGGTCATGCTTGTTTCGCATTGTTAAAAATTTTTCATAGTGAACACTGCTATCATTAGTCAGTAGATAATCGCTCCACTTTACTACTTCACTGTGTTTGCTAGTACTTAAATGCTGTGCAATACCCGAGCGCACTGGTTCCGTATAGACACAGGGACGCATATGACTAGGATTATGAGCTCTCCCGCACCATGGAGTAGGTAATCCTATACTATCACACCAAGTAAAAAATTCATCCATATAATAAATGTTGTATGCACTTACAGTATGACTTACACTTAATCTAATGTTGTGTATATTTTCTTGCTCTAAATATCGATCAAGATTTTTAAGTAAAACATTATTTTTTGCCGGATACCTAATATATTCATATCTATTACCCACACCATCTATGCTAAGTTGTATATCTATTTCTTTAAAGTTTTCCCACAAACTCCACCATTTTGTATTGGGATATACTTGTGTGTTTGTTGTATAGTGGAGTGTAATATTTTTACTTTGTCCACTGTCAACATATCTCTGCAATAGTTCAAGTTGCTTATCTACTTCACTTAGGAAAGGTTCACCACCGGGTATATCAAAATGTATTGCGTTCGGTAGTGCATTGTAAATGTTTTCACTTGTTATGTTGTATATTACCTCAACAGGAGGTTTATCTATCCCATATAGGTCTCGGTATTCTTTTCTCCAGCGACTACTTGCTCCAGGATTACAGGTTATGCATTTAAGATTACATGTATTTCCAAAAGCAATGCTTGCTGTAATAAATCCTTGATCCTCAGTATAACTATCGTATGCTTCTTGCCAACGTTCATAATCAAGTTGCCGTTTACTTTTAATATTACTTGCTTCTTCTGTTTTACATCTAATACATCCTGCCGGCCATTGATTGGCTAACATTTGCTGTTTAATAGTTTTTAAATTATCACTGTCTATGTATTCCTGGATAGTACTTTGTGTTATGTTTAGCATTTCACTATTAGGCACTTCATACTTACAGCAAGGCGCAATATTTCCACGCGGTGCTATATCAATATTAGTCCAGGGTACAAGACAGAGTGGTTTCATTAGTCAATCTTTTGAAAATGATAGTATTCACGTCTGCCGCTGGGTCTTGCTTGCCCGTGATCAATTTGCACAAATTTAGTTTTAAATGCTCTTAGCATTGCTTCAGTGTGTGCTTGATTGTTTGGACGATCTTGCAGTTTCTGTGTTTCATGCACAACAATACCACCTGGTGCAAGCAAACTGTGATATGCATTAACAATTTCTTGTTCTGACAGTCCACCAAAGTCACGCAACTGTATGCTTACTGCCAAACTTAACACAATGTCATAACATTCTAGTTGTTTAAACTTTAAGTAATCATTGAATGTGCCTGTATACCATTTGACATTCCCCGGCTTTTTGTCATCACGCAATTTAACAAATGGTTCAATACCTGTTGCTTTTGCTACATGTGGTGCCATAAGTGTTGTAATAAATCCATCATTACAACCAATGTCAAGCAACTGTGCTTTGCCGTCCCACTGTTGCGCAAGTTCAACAAGTTTCATGCGTTGAACTCTATCTTGTGCATCATCAATACCGTAACGCTTTTGATACTTGTTCCATTCTTTTACTACTTTTTCTGGTGGTTGTGTAAACATTGTCATATTATCCCATATTTCTCTTGGGTTACCTTTGCGTAACTCTTTGAATTTAGACTTGTCAGAAAGTTTGGCCATTAGCTCACTTTCCCAACTCTGTCTAGGATCATCTAGACAAATGTGCAATGCTTGTCTAAAATCATCCTTGTTGTAAAAACTGTATAGGTATCCTAACCTATCACTTAACCTATCTTGTGCCAAACTTTTTACAGGACAGGACATTTCAAAATCTATTAAACTTATTTCGCCATCCTGTATACAAAAGTTACTTAGCGGAAACTTTGCAAAGTCTTTTGATTTTGAATTTGGATCCATGCCTGGATAAAAATACTGTATGTCGGCACGTTCCAGTTCATCTGCAATACGATCAATTTGATCATGGTACTTGGTTAAGTTATGTTCATGCCATGAGTGAAATAAACTTTCACCGACCTCTGTCATTGCCAGACTGTGATCACTTTCATCTGCGCCTATAATGTTTGGAAAGTGTAGTTTTCCTTTGAGTCTTTCCAAACAGGTTGTTTCTCGTAGCCAACAATCATATATACTTCCTCGAGCAGGTTTAACACTTTTTTTATTTCTTGTGCTGTAACTTTTAACAACATGCTCGCCGGTCATAAAACACCAACTGGCTTTACCCATAGTGTATTGCATTAGTTTTTAATTTCTTTTACTTTCCACATCTTGCCATTGCCGTTAAACTCGCCAATGATATTGATACTGCGACGTCGCATTGTAGGTTCGATACGAGGAGTAACACCATGTACACTGTCCTTTACATTTAAGAACATACAAAAGTTGTTTGCTTCGTAGGGCACTTCAAAGTGTGGTACATGCAAACTGTCATCCACTTGTCTGCCCAAACTTTTGTTTACTTCGGTAATCTCGCCTGTTGCACGATGCACTGTAAAGTTGCCGCCCTGTGCAGTATCACCCGGCTGACGCATGTAAAGCAAACCAGCATAAATCTCTACAGGGTTGTCCACATGCGGTGTGCGACTTGTGCCTGTTTGATCCACAGGCTCATGTACAACAAACTGACAGTCTGCGACATACTGTCCACTGTTGTCTACATCACGTGGTGTTACACTGCCCTGTAGCAAGTTGTGTAAAAAGTCATCACCATAAGTTTTACTAATGCTTGGCGCAAATAGTTCAACACAGGCTTTGAAATATTCTGCACTGGTGTGGTACGCAAAAAAGTCTTGCCAAATTGCAGGCGGTGCTTCCTGTTGACATTCTTTCATTTTGTAACGATAGCAGATACCTCCGTCATGTGCTGTGGTGCTGGTAACCAGTTCCATTGGAAACGTTTCGCACAATTCTTTGTAACGGTTTTCAGGCAATGCGCCTTCTACACAAACATAAGGATATGGATCCGTATGCACTTCTTTAACATTTTGTATACAACTTAAATCACTCATTTTATTCCCTTACTTTTTACCTGTTGTGTAGCATCATACTCATGTGGGTTTTTCATTTTCTCTGCACGGATTTCTGCTTTTGTAACATGGCGTACATCTTGCCACCATTCTACATCCTTGTGTGCAAACCCACCAGTAATATCACCTGCTAAACTTTTTCCTACTTCCTTACGGAAACCTTTAAGGTGGTCCATGTACTTACCTAACACACTATTAATGAAGATATGTCCACTTTGATCAGGGCCGCCGAGGTCATTAAACTCAACACCCACTGCTTTAAAATCTTCTACTAGTTCACCGAAAATAAAACTATCATGACTTTCAATGTGATTAAAAATATCATCACTTTCATATATCCAACGCCATTGTTCTATAAATTCTTTAAATTTAGGATGGTTACGATTAAACATCATCCATCCACATTCAGGCCAAGTTTTACGTCCCAAGTATGTTGCGAGTTGATTTTCGTTTGGAGCAATGCTGTGCAAAAACTCTAAGGTCATAGGTGTATGTGTTCTAACATCACCATCACACCACATAAACACATCAGTGCCACAGTGTTCTGCAAAATGCCACAGTGCAAATACTTTGTTTGCAAAACGACTTGCATCCCATAAAAAACTTTTCTTTGATTTATCTGCATTCCAACCGTGCGCATGTGGATTGTCTTTGTGCCGTTCTTGCCAGGCTTTTAAATCTGGCAAGGTTGTTCGTTGATCGTATAGTGTAATTGAGTGATTGCCCTCTACACTTGGATTGTGATCCTCTGCATAAATTGTAAGAGGAACTTCTTTGGGCCAGTTTGTGTTATACCCTTCAATAAACTGCTTGCCATATTTTTTGTATCCCGTAGGGTGCCAGGAGGTAAATACTGATAATGTACGCATATAACTATTTATTGGTTTTTATTTCCATATGAAAATAACTCACTTTCCAAACAATCTTCCTGGCAATGCAAGTGAAGTATATCCACAACTTATAGATGCTATACAATCTACAGACACGCTTGCAGAAGCAAGTATGGATGCTGATGCCGCACTTATATGGAGTGTGCTTTGGTATGGTAAAATGAGTGCAAACAAAAGTGTATGGGATCATTATCGCGCCCAGAACAAGCCAGTCATTGTCATTGAAGTGGGCGGGCTTATACGCAATGAAACTTGGAAGTTGGGTATAAACGGGATTAATAGAGATGCAGACTTTGCACTAGAAGAATACATGCCCGACGATCGCAGAAAAAAGTTTAGTATTGTGATGCAACCGTGGAAGCATGACGGCGAGTATGTATTAATATGTGGACAACACGGTCATAGTGAACAATGGCGTGATATGCCAGACATGGATACATACTATCGCAATACAATAACTGAAATACGCCAACATACAGATAAACCTATAGTTGTGCGTAGTCATCCTAGATTCAGAGAAGGCTTGCACTGGGCATGCGATATGCAATGGTACAAAGACAACGATGTAACTTGGAATATTCCACAGCATATACAAAAGACCTATGACAGTTTTGACCTAGAGCATATGCTTAAACACACATACTTCACTGTTAGTCATAGTAGTAATGCAGGTATACACAGCATTATTAACGGTGTTCCTGCTGTAGTAAGTAAGCATAGTTTAGCATATGAAGTAGGAAGTAAAATGGGCAAGTGGTTAAGTAAACCAGAACGACATGTTTGGTTTAACCGTATGTGTTACACAGAATGGCATGCAGATGAGATTGGTTTGCAGTGGAATAGAATTAGAGCAAAACTATAATTCAGAAATTATTACCTAGTAACTATTAGGCATAAGTATTATCTGTATGTTTGTAAGTTATTCGTCATTGACCTTTTTGCACACATAAGAAAATATAAATTTATATTAAGGAAATTTCAAAATGAAAAGACTATTATCAACTGCTGCAATCGTTGCAGCACTTTCAACTCCTGCTGTGGCTGATGTAACAATCGGCGGCGACTTTGAATGGAGTTATCAGGATTCAAACGGAACATCAACAACTGCAGTGGATGCGGATGTAAACATTAAGCCAAGTATGACACTAGAAAATGGTTACACTGTAAGTGCAGATTTTAACATTGATCAGGATGCTAATGATGATGGCGGTAACAGCCTAACTATTGCAAAAGACATGTTTAAGTTAGACATGGGTGATACAGACAGTGCTACTGACGCAATCGACGATGTAACTGATTTCGGTTATGTGCTATCAAACGGTTCACCAAGTACAGATCATGCTGCATTGCTAACAGTTTCACCAATCGAAGGTTTGAAATTGCTTGCATCGTTTGCTGGTGACAGTAACTATGGCACAACTGCAACTGCAGGTCATGCATATGGTGCCCAGTTTACACTTGGTGGTGTAACACTAGGCGGTGCTCAATTGAAAAATGATGACAGCACTGAAGAACGTGTAATGAACGTAAGTGCAGGTTTTGGCGATTTTACAGTTGGTTATGAAGTACACACTGCAACAACTGCTGCAGATGTTGACACAGACACAACCACTATCGGCGGTGGTTACACATTGGGCGATACAACATTCCTCGTTGAAGCAATGGAAGCAGAATCACAAAGTGTAGTAAGCAGTGACGAAATGACCTATGGCATTCATCACACACTTGCACCAGGTCTTGTAGCATTTGTTGAAACAACAGATGACGAAAAGACTGCTAGTGAAGAAACAACTGCAATTGGTCTTACAATGAAATTCTAATTTTTATTAGGATAATAAAAAAGCAGCGGAAACGCTGCTTTTTTTATGACTTATGTATGCCATCTATAGTCTTGGACGGTTCCATCTAACCAAGTAGTAACTAATCCTTGATCAGTTAGTGTTCCATTTTTTAAAACAAGTTCTCGCATATTATCATTAAGTAAATCATCGTCTACCATACTATACCAACTAGTATTATAAGACAAAGGTTCGCGCTCTTTGTAAACTACAACTTGAATCCAATCATCATACTTTATTTTTTGTAGATAAAAGTCTTTTACATCAAAACCGTTAATTGCAAGAAGATATACGAGTTGTGTTACTGTAAAAGTATTATAATGCATAGGAGGTGTATAATGTTGAAAACGATGCTGTAATACATTTACTGTACTAGGCACACCTAAATATAGCATGCCTCCCATGCTCATTGCACGGTTTACACGCCCTAAAAACTCAACAGGGCTATAAATGTACTGCATAACATCATGACACCATACAACATCGAATTTAACACTCCACATTGTATCGTCTGTGTTTAAATCAAAATTTCTATATTTTATGTTGTGTCTTTGTGGTTCTATATGTTCGCAGTTCAAATCAAAGCCAACGCAGTTAAAGTCTAGATACCGACCTTCGGTTCCATCTTCTAGCAGTTCACGCATATTTGCCCAGTATTCTAGATCACTACCGTTACCACAACCAAAGTCTGCCATGTGTTTGATACTACGTTTAAAATCATCAAACTGGTTTAGTATCTCTAATGTTGGCTTACTGTCTCGCACTATTCGATCCTAATATCTTCCATGCCAGCAGTGCGTAGTCGAACTATGTGTCCCATCTGCCACTGTTTAGCATCCAAGCCTTTCATAATACCAAGCCACTTGTTGCGTAGCAGTGCAACTTCGTTGATGATAGTTTCAAAGTCAATAACTTCATCTTCTCCGTCCACATACTTTTCTGCATCACGACTTGTTAGCGCACGAGCATATCCTTCCAAATACTTTTGAAAATGCTTGCGTCTTATCTTGCGCAGTTGTATGTTTAAGAAGTTTAGTACTGCTTCAATTTCTTGTAATTGATTGAAGCGATGCTCTGTGATACCAGGTAAGGCACTGATGTTACGTTCAACAATGCCTTTTACACCACATTCATGTTTTGCTTCTTCAAGTTCACTTTCATAATATCCAATGAACTGTGGAATTTCTGCAAGATTGTTTACAACTCTGTTATACCATTGACTCAATAGTCTTCATCTTCGTATTCGAAGTCCTCTTCAGGTTCGCCAAGTATATCTTGCACACTTGCTTTGATATACTTGTCTAAGCCTGCCAGTCTATAAAGTTCTTCCTCGTCAAGCAATTCTTGTAGATCATCTACTAGATGATCAGTTGCTTGTTGCATATCTTTTTGCGATATGTACTGTTTCAAAATAGTATATACATTTTTAACTATTTCTTCATGCATCTGTGTTTGCTTCCTCAAGTACTTCGCCTGTTTCTGCATTTACAACATCACCGTTTGGTGCTGTAATAGTAGCAGGCGCATCCTCTATACTTAGCAAATCTAGGTCAGAAAGATCTTGCATAATTACTTCAAGTTTGTCTCCAGTCCAGCCTTTGCGGAATTCTAGCATTTCTTCTCCAGCACTCGTAGTATACTTAAGACGATTGCCTTGCTTTGTAAGTAGACCTTTCTTTTCAAACAAATCTAATAGTCCACTGTAAGGATCCATGCCAGTCTCATATGGAATCTTAACTTGTACACCTTCAAAAGGTTTAGCGTAACGTGTTTTCATAACCTTACAAGCCGCACGAATACCCATTACATCGCTGATCTTGTTGCCATCGGCATCTTCTTTAAGTTTTAGTTTACGCATAGCAACCACAATACTACTAGCATAGATAAAGCCTTGACCACCACTAATCTTATCATCTGGATCAAACATATCCTGCGACGCATAAGTGTGGTTAGTACACACCATGCCTACATTGTAACTACCAATCATGTTAACTGTGTTACGAACAAGTGCAGTCAATGCCTTGGGCTTACGACCCATATCACCTTTCATGTCACCCTTGTCAAACTGATCAACGTCGGTGGGCGTTAGCAACATACCCAAACTGTCAACTACAAATAGCACTTTAGGACGTTCTTCTTCTGCCATTGCTTTGTAGTCTTTCATAAATGTTGAGATTGTTTTAGCAACATCGTCAATCATACTCATACTAAGTTTAAGCAGTTTGCTTTCGTCTGTGTCTACACCCAGTGCTTGTAGCCATGCTTCGTCTAGTGCGTTCTCACTGTCAATTAGTACTACAAAGATACCTTGCTCTTGTGCATTTTTAACAATGTTGCCACTTGCAAAATAACTTTTACCTGCACCAGATTCACCAGCAAACACTGTAACTTTGCCCATAGGCACACCTTTGCGGAAATCCCCACTAATAAGATAGTTAAGTGCATAACTGCCTGTGCTGATCCAATCAGTAGGATCATTAAAGCCAATGCTTAATCCATCAATGCTTTTTGTAATATCTTTTCTAAATTTGCTTACGTCAAACGGCTTTGCCATAGAATTACCTTTCCTTGTAGAATGGACGAGCAGTATATATACTGCTCGCCCTTACTTATGCCTTATGATTGGCGGTTACGGATCATCGCAAGGATGTCTTCTGCCCGCTTACTTTCACCAGCAGGTGCTTCTGCAGGTGCTGCCACAGTTTCAGTTTGTGGAGCAGGAGCAGGAGTCTCTGCTACTGGTGCAGGAGTTGGTGCCGGAGCAGGTGTTTCTGTTGGTGTGACTGCCGCAGACGTATCTGTTTTTGAGGAGCCAGCAGGAGCATCAACGCCGTATGGACGATAGTATTGACCCCAACGTTCTACGTCGTAAGGTTGTCCATCTACACTTGCTTCGAACATCTCTTTAATGCACTGCAATTCTACTTCAGTAGGTTTTTTAGGAAGGAAGTCACTAAGTGTATTAAGACCATGTGTCTCAATAGCCGCCATTTGCGACTCAGTTAGTGCAGTTTCCTTACGAGCCCACTTTGATGTGCTGTAATCTGCGTACTGACCCTTAGTAGTCTTTGTGATACGGAAATCCAATCCATTGGTATAATCAGTTGGAAGTTCCTGGATATCCGGATCCATAAGTGCATCTTTAATCAAGTTAAAGATACTTGGTGAGATAACAAATCTGCGAATTGGATTCTCAGGTGTGTTATCTTCTGCCATTGGGTTTTCATTAATAAAGCCTTGGAAGATGTAACTACGCTTCTTCCAGTACTTGCGACCCATTTCTTCTAGACTTGAATCTTTGAACCATCCACGCACTTCTGTGAGGATTGGACAGGTTTCATTCCACATCTCAACACATGGGACTTGAACCACTACTGGCTTGCTATTCATATCGCCCTTAACACCGTTAAAGGGTAAACGAATCATTAGCCTTTCAGCCCAAAAGAATGTGTTGTTAGGATCGCCATCAGGTAGGAACCGCACTGCTGCAGTACTGCCTTCTGGGATATTCCAATGTGGGAAAATTGCGTTGTCGCCGCCGCCTGTACGCTCACCGCGTGTTTCTTGAGACTTTAGTTTTGCTCTAATTTCTGCCAAAGATGTTGCCATAATATTTTCTCCTATATGTGCCTATTTTTTTAGCCTTGTATGTGCCTATTCACATACTGTAGATACAGTATATGCATTTTTATTTATCAAGTCAATAACTTTTTTGTGATTTTTTTGACATAAAAAAACAGGGCCTGAGCCCTGTTTAGTTAGTAGTGTGTTGGTTTACTTTTCTAAGTCTTGTAGTTTGCGTAACTGTCTTGCAACAATACTTCTTGGTGTGATTTGGTATCCCTCTTCGCCTTCATGTATGCCGTGGTTGCTCTTAAATTTTGACCCTACGCCTGCCATTGCCTTCATTTTCGCAATGCTTTCCGCCACTTCGTCTGCCTCTGGTAATTCTTCTGTTGTCTCTTCTACACTTTCCTGCATATCCCTACGGATGCTATCAATATCACTATCACTTACCATTGGATGCATCTTTTTAATTTCTTCATTACTTGCACCGTCACTAATCATATCTTCAATGTGCATTGCAAGGTCTCTCATTTTGCCTTCGTTCTGTACAGCGATATCTGAATCACCGTCACCGTCAATGTCAACCATCATCCAGTTATCACCTTTTGGATCCATGCTATCACAAGGACAATCTGTTGTAGGTTGTCCTAGCATATCACCACAGTGCTTGCATTTAAGTGTCATCATGCCTTCTGTTACTTCAACATCTTCACGCTTGTTACCAAATGTTCTTGGAATAGTCATTTCGCTGTCATTGCCATCAGACTTAATTTTGTCTAGTGCCATTTTAATTGTTTCACTGTACTTTGGATTTTCCCAATCAGTGTGATCCATCATCCAACCAATAATAATTGGTCTAGCATCACCTTCTGGATCTTTGTCACCTGCAACACCCAGGTCATCCCATAATTCATCATCGCCTATTAGTCCACCTAGTGCATTAATAGCATCTTCACCGCCATCGCCTAGTGCAACAGGATTAGCCATCATTCCAGCAATTTTCATTGCATCTGCTTCTGTTTCAGGTAGTGCCCATGTGCCTTCTGAAATCATGTCCATACGCTGTGCATATGACTCAAATGTTATGCCTTCAGTTTTATCTTTGCCGTATAAATCTTTCTTAGCCTTGGGTGCCTTCTTTGCTATCTTACCCTGTAAATACTTCTTTGCAATTTTGAAAGCCATTACCTGCTGTGCTGAATCGTCAAGTTCAATGTCACTAAGTGCATTTGCTGCAGCATCATTTGTCATATTGTTTGACAAGTATTTCATAATAGCAACTAGAATACTGCGATTCTTTCTGCCTGCATCCATATCACTGTTCTTCATAAATTGCATATAGTTGTCAAGTTCAGCAATATCTGCTGGATTATCATATACTTCAATAGGTTCATCGCTGTTAGCAAAATCAATTAGGTCTTGCATATTTGCTTCCTGAACTTTTGCACGTTCTTTCATTGCTCGTCTCACACTAGGTAAACTATCTGTGAGGCGTTCGTCGTAAACTTCACGAGTTAGTTTTGTTTTAAGATCTTCTAAGTCACCTTCTTCTTCAACTTCTTGTGGACTCCAGTTTTCAAAATATTCTGCATACCCGTTTGCAGACGCCAGTGTCTTTAGGGTATCCTTTAGTCCATAGTAGCGATCAGTTGCCGCTTCAATAATTTCATTCTGTTCATCTGTAGCATAATCTTCACGTTTAATTGCACGGACAAATGTCTTAAGATTCTGCATTTCTGTCATAATCTCTACAATGTGCTTGCCACGATCATCACGAGTGTGCCCTTCGTTGCTAACATGGCGTGCCATTGCTCGCGCTCCTGGCAGGTAGTTGTTAGCAAATTTAAAGCGTTCGCCTTCTGCATTCTCAATGTAGATAGCACTGATATTGCGACTTCTCGCACCCATCTTTGTTTCGTCTACTGTCTTACTATGTTGAATAATAAGTTTTGCTGTGCCTGTTTCTAAGAAACTTTTTTGGCTTGTTCCGTGTAGTTTGTTTTCCATCACTTCGTCCTGGCTACGTTGTGTTAAAAACTGATAATCTTTTTTGTCCAGTCTTTCTTTTGTTACATTATGAGTTTCATAGTTTAACATATTTCTAGCACTAAATTTACTCAGTTCTTTTAAAAATCCATACCAAGCATCTGCAGTACTGCTATCTGCATCCTCTACCATACTATTAGGAAAGTATACTTGTAGAATACCTTCTTCGTTAAGGCTTATTGTTACTGCACCAACTGGTAAACTTTTGTGTTTGAATTGAAATTCAAAAAACTTTGCTTGACTAGGATCTGTTGTAATAGCGCCATTTTGGTCCCCCAACCTAAGTGTGCTAACACGACTACGGATCTTGTCAAAAAGTTCTTGTGATATGTTTTCTACTGATCTCATGTATGTATTTATGCCTACACCATAATGAATGGTTCAAAGGTTAAATCATCACAAAAGGCATCGGTTCTATGTCAAAGTCGTCTCCGTCACGAATATGACTGTCTAGTTCAGGGTTATAACTTTTCAGTGTTTGAGCCATGCGCATTACTAGTAGTGTTGCCATTACTAGATCATCTGTATCGCCTACTTTTGCACTATAACTATTGCCACTAGCAATAAAACTTTTCATTTCACTAATAAGCATTTTACTGTTGATTTTTACTTTGTCTGTTTCTACTAGTGTTTTGAACTTAGCACATACAGCAAGTTTACTGCGGTGTGTTGTGTTAAAGCCTCGTCTATACACTCTTGCATTGCCGTGACTTTTTGGCTCACTTAGGAAAATACCAGGTATGTTTTCTTCGCCTATTTCTGCTACACTCTGCAGTGCTGCTTCACCAATTGTGTTATTTTCTATACTGTAATACACACTATTATTGTCGCCACATTCTTCTGCAAGATACTTGTTAATATCAATCAATATGCGAATTTGTTGAGGTATAGGAGTTTTGTTATGACTCCATTCGCCTACTTGTATCATGCTTGGTACTTCAAAAATTTCAATAGCAGCAGGATCGCCGCCTGTGCCTAAACTAGGATCTAATCCTACTAGATATGTTTTACCCTTCTCGGGCTGTTTATACCAACGTACTTTGCCGTGTCTAAAAAGTGGATCTGTGCCATACATATTTGTAAGGTGCATGCTATCAACTAGTGTTTCGTCGTAGATAATAAATTCGCAATCATGCTCTCGTCTAAAACGTTCTTCACCAATGCGTCCTAGTTCTTCTTGTTTCCAAGTATCATCTCTGTCTGGATGCTCCCACCAATAACTGCGGTATGCTTTGAAACCATTAACACCAATATCTGTTTCAGCACCATCTTCATCAAATGTTTTGTTGGCATCACGCCAAATAGTAGCAAACTGGTCTTCGTCACTGTTAGGTGTGCTTGTAATAATAGCCTTACCACCTGTTGCTAGTGTTGGAGAAATACTGGTCCAAAACTCACGGGCAATACTAGGACGCACAAACGCAAACTCATCACAGTATAGTAGTGTAATACTCATACCTCGTCCAGTGTTGTCTGTCGTTGCTTGTGCTACAATACGGCTACCATTGTCAAAGTCTATACTGCCTTTATTGTAACTTGTAACACCTGCACGAATGTGGTCAGGACATAGTTCATATGCATATCTTACACGTTGCATAATCTCCTGCGCACCTGCATATTTGTGTGCGGCAATAAGGATAATACTGTCAGGCACAAACATGGCATACCATAGCAAGTAGCCTGCGGCTGTTGTTGATTTGCCTGTTTGTCTAGGCAACATATTAATGTTAAAGCGATAGTTGTGATAAGTGTCTAGTAATTTGTCTTGATATTCAAATGCTTTATAGGTCATACGTCCACGAGTAGGATGCTGTATGTTGAAATAATTGTTCATAAAGTATTTGACACCATTAACAGGGTCTGCACACTTGGCAAACTCTGTGAGTTGTTCGCGAGTAAATGTTTCTCTTTTGTATGCTTTCTTAATCAGCACACCATCAAGTGACTTAGCCATTAAACTTCGTATACGCCTTTTAAATCTATATACTCTGTACCACCCCAATAGTTTGTGTGATACAAATATGCTTCCTGTATGACAGCGTCTATATGTTTATGCCAGTAACGAATAAACTTGACACTACGAGGAAAATCAGGTATATTATCATGTGTTTGCCAGATAAATTCTTGTATCAGATGTACATGATCTGGCATATGGTAATAAACTTGGATAGAGACTAGTTTGTCTCTGTCAAATCGTTTAATCATATTAATATTTATATGAGCAAATAAATAGTTTTACAATGAGTGATACACTACTTTTAAATGCATGCGGTAATCCTATCAGCAGTTTTCCTGTAAGTACAATTAGTTGGCAACGTGCGGTCAAATTATACTTCTTAGATAAAGTCGACATCTTAGAATCATATGAAGATTGGGACATTAATAGTCCTAGTTTTAGCATGCCAGTACCTGCCACTGTAATTACTAAAGACTACTACAGACCCAAGCACCATGTATGTTTCAATAGATACAATTTAGCATTGCGTGACGAATTTAGATGTCAGTACTGTGAAGAACAACACAAGTATGACAATTTAACTATTGACCATGTATTACCACGTAGTGCAGGAGGTAAAACACACTGGACTAACTGTGTGATTGCTTGTAAGCATTGTAATGTTGCTAAAGGCAGCAAGTTACTCTCCCCGCGGCGGAAACCCGAGGCACCTGACTACTATCGCATGGCGGCTCTTAGGAGCCGTTTTCCATTTCAGGTAAGACATGTTAGTTGGTTAAACTATCTACCAAACGGTCAACTAAAAAAATCTGCTCTTGTATAGCCTGTTGTCTTAATTCACACATGTTTATCAAATTATTAGCAAGTCTTCTTGGATCTATATCAAATTGTACAGACTCAAAATGCTTAATCTTTTCATTTGTTTGCAATTTATCTAAATCCATATTAACCACATCTTCAAAAACATCAAATCCAAGTTGTTTAAGCAGTGCAGTTGTTTCGTTACCCAAGTTTACAAAAGGATGTTGTGCTAGTATAGGTTTAAAACTTTTTTCAGTTAGAAACTGTGTTTTAGCCCAGTATGTTTCTAGTACTACACTATAGTCTGTGCAATCATACCATTCAATATTTCCAACTGTATAAAAGTCTGTATTACGTTCCTCGGTTTGTGTAATATCTTGGGGCAACTCCAACGGCAAATTATCCCTACACCATTGTTCAAAGTCGAGATTTAAATCTTGTGTAAACTCTGAATCTATAAACCTTTGCTGTTTAAGAATACTATTGATGTCTCTCACAGTCCTGCCGTTATCCTCGGTATTGACTTGTCCAAGATAACTGATTAAGTTGTCCATTAAATTATTTTCCCACAGATGTTGTAGGAATTGTATACGCTCACTTTTATGGTTACGCATCATACACAAAAAACGATTACCTGTAGTAAATTTAGCCGGGCGACTGGGTTGTATTAGATCCAGATGTAATCCATACTGATGTTTCCATTCAATTACAGTTTGTTTGGGATGTACACCTGCATACTCTACATCAGATGTTACAAGTATCGCATGCAAATCCATTTCATTCAAGTGTCTAGTTAGCAAATCTCTTGCCGGATCCCACCAGCAGTATAATACTAGTGTGCCTGAAAAATATTGTTTTAGATGATGCAGATAAGGCATGTCCATTGTATCGCAGTACCACACGTTGGGCACTGGACCTAGTCTATCTAATAACAACTTTAGAAATCTTCCCTGAGGAGTTGGCTTGTTATAGTGCAGATTGTGTTTACTTAAACTATATTCTTGGAACATTTAATTTCTCTGGACGATAGATATACTGTTGTCTATGAGGACTTGGACTATCGAATATCGTTTGATTTGCCTTGTCTAACAACTGTTGTACACTGTCTGCGTCTAAATCAAAATAGTGTTGTGCAAAACGTGCATGTTCTTGTGGACTCGGATGATGATCACCCGGCAGTGTTTCTCTCCAGTAATCATGTTGATTAGTGTAACCTAAAAAATCACCGAAACTTTCTAATCCTTGTATAGGCTCAACGCTGAACATTCTTAGATCACAGCCGTTTGCACTACATATTTTACTCACAGCATGTATGTAACTTGTTTGTTCAAGTATGGCTTTGTCTTCGCTGTAGTATTTCATGCGTTCTTTGGGTTGATGCAAATAAGCATTGCCTAGCAGTGTCCAGCCTTGATCTTGTGTATAATCACTGAGTCTGTGTGTTTGACTCCACATCACAACTACTAGATCTTCGCTGGTTATTGCGTTTTGCATGTCGCAGTTCACAACACTGTGAAATATAAAATCATTACTGCCGCCTGGCAATGCCCAATTTTGATAGTTTTCTGCAATGCCACCTACATGCAAATAGTCTGCCCAAGTGGGCCATTTATAGTTTGTAAAACTACAACCAAATGCATGTAAAGTTTTGTACATAATTTATCCATAAAAAAAGCGACTATTTGTATATAGCCGCTTTGATTATAGTGTAAAATAAATTACTCTTCGTCTGCGATTTCTGCTTCTTCTAAAAAGTCTTTGTAACTTTTGTAAAGTGATTCTTCAACACTAGCAATAGCATCTTCTTCAATTTCAGTTGGCTCTTGATTCATTGGATTATCGCCACCTGCCGCTGCTGCATAAGCCTTCTTAGGACCATTTAGTCCGCCACTTAGACCAATCAACTGATCTTCTGTGTCACTGTATTCTTCTTCTGGTTCGTTAGCATATTCTTCAACCTGCTTGTAACCATCAAAGCCTGCTAGTTGCATAATAGCATTAAGTTCTGCTAGAGGAATTTCAACAGTTTCTTCAACTTCTTCTTCAGCAACTTCTTCTGCTTCCTCAACTTCAAGGTTGTCTTCTTCAGCAAATTCTTCTTCTGCTACAGGCTGTTCAACTTCTTCAACCTGCTCTTCTTCAATCGCAATGTCTTCTTGCTGAACGTCTTGTTCAGCGAGTTCCGCTGCGATATTGTCTAGTTTACTTCTTAGTTCAGCAATATCCATTACTTGTCTCCTTCTTTAGCAAATTCATATTTGCGTGTTTCTAAACTTTTTAGCATATTTTCATTGTATGCATCACCAAAGGTTGGGTCACCTTTTGTATCCTCGTAATCACTGTCAAGTAGTGCGGTGTATTCTTTACCTTCTTCTTTCAGTGCTTCTTCACGAGCAATTTCTTCTGGGTTATCCTGATTAATAATAACTAAATGACTAGCAGGCACACCAACAACCTGGCTTATATATTCATACAATTGATGTGCAGTTACAGGATACTGTAGTTCTGTATCCATGATAAACACTTCAGCATTGTTAAGTGTTTGAAAGTCCATGGGATGTTCCTGAATTGGAGTTTTCTTAGGCTTGCTAATGCTTTTCATATCATATTTTTGCAGAGCAGTTTCTAGTGCATCCATTGTTTCGTCATCGCATTTTTCAGCCATTTTAATACGAAACTTATATGTTTGTTCACTTTCTACAAGATAACTTCTAAAACTTTTCATTGGTGTATTCCTTGTTGTAATAGTGTATTTATTACTTTTGTTCAGTATTTCTGCCTAAAATTTCCATTAAAAGTTGGTTACGATCCACAGTTTGTCCATCACCATCCTCTGTATCTTCGCCTCTGGCGGCCGCTTCTCGTGCAAGACGTGCATCCAGTGTTGCTTTTTTAAGTTGTAGATCAACCATACGCAATTTTTTATTGATCTTTGCACTCTTTGCACTAAGTGCAGTATCCAACATACGACTAGCATTATTGAAGATTTCTCCACTAAAACGTGCTTCTACGTTCATTCCCAAGTCCATCAAGTCTTTGAATGTGTCTTGTGCAAGTTGTGCAATGTCGTCCATTTCTTTATCACTTGTGTCAAGTTCTCGAACACTTGGTAATGCAGCGTCTATCTTATCAACTTGAGTAAGTGCAGATTGTATATCTGGCAAATCTTTAGCAGTTACAGTTTCAACTACATTTGTATTTTCTTCTTGAGTAAGATCTACATTATTTGCACCTTCTAAATCAAAAAGCTCTTCAAGTTTTTTAGTCATAATATTTTCCTAGTTGAGATACCAATTTATATCTCTGTCCCTTTCTCCAAATAGTATTGCCAAAGGTCTAACTATTTCGCTGTTATTATATGTTGCATGACAATAGTTAAAGTTGAAAAACGTACCATGTTCTATAGGAATTAGTCCTGCTTTTGCAACTTTAAAACAATGACCATCGCTGTTGTCGCTAAGATCCAATACAAAACTACATGCACCTTGCATATTGTGTTTGGTTTCTATTTCTTTGTGTTCATCCACATGTGGTTGAAATGCTTCGCCTGGATACTGCGTTTGTAATGTAATACATAACAAACGTTTTAGTCCAATGCATTCACATAGTTTCTTAAGTTCTTCTCCAGGCACATCATCTAATTCTGTGTAAGGCAAATATGGACTACTTCTTGCACTTACTCTACCGCCTTTGATAGTTTCTCCGGGCGCAGGAAATGCCCAATACTTACTGTCTGTTATATACTCACACATGCTTTGCATTTCTTCATGCACTTTGTTTTTATCAATATCTGCAATAACACTACTGTCTAGACTTTTGTAAGGTGTAACAATGCTGTCTTTCCTCCACCATTTAGGACCATGACCATGTTCAAAAAATCCTTTGACAGTACTTGGATAGCCTTCGCCGATAATATTCAGTGGTTTGTCTACTGTGTGCATGTATTTTTCAAACAAGTCCGTTCCAATATCCTCTATTAGAATACTTTCGTATATTTCACTGTAAAGCACTCCAGTATTTGTATGCACCCAGATTTCATATTGACCTTGGGTATAAAGTGTAGTACCTGGACTTGTTCTTTCGCCTGACACGGGCTGAAACCAGCCTGTATATAGCATACCATTAAAACTTAAATCTATATCGTTCAAGCGTATATCTTGGATTTTAAGTTTACTTCCAGGATACTCGATCACAAGTTTATACCAGCCTTCTGCTAAATCAAACTGTTTGCCTAACTCAAAGTCGATCTTATTTTCTTTAAGATCCTCTAGATAAAATGTATGAAATGGTTTATTAGCCACAATGTCTATTAACATTGACAACACTCCTTAAAAATAATATTGCAATAGTACTTAGTACTAGCGTTTTCCGTTGTGAAATATATCGTCTTCGGTGACTACACGAAAGCGAAGACCTTTGTGTTTTGCCCACTTTGCTGCCGCTTCCCACTTTGCATGGTTAATTGCAATAGCAAGTTTCTCTTTTTCTCGAGTCTTTTCAGTAAGCACGGTCTGTGCTTTAGGTTTAATTTCAATGAGTTCGGCATGTTTCTGACCTTGTTTGTTTTGATATACTACAACAAAATCTGGCACATATACAGTACCTTTACCTGTTAGAGGATTACGATAAGGTATTTGTATTGCTTCACTTGCCCAACTTATAACACTAGGATGATTATCGCAGAAACGCATAAACGCATGTTCCCAGGCACTGCGATATCGAGGATCTTTATTACCACTATACTTTCCTGGATTCTTTACTGTGTATAAACCGTTTGCATATTTGTTACGGCTAAACACTTTAAGCCTCCACTTGTCGTTTGATGTTTTCGTTTGGTTGTATGTTTTGTTCGTAACCTAGTAAACTACTTGAATTTCTACTAAGGTTTAAGAATGTAGGTATTGCACTTTTTAAATTTGTACTGTTTTCAAACTCTTCAATTATATCTACAATGTATACATTAAGTCTATTAGCGGCTTCAATAGTAGCCGCTGTGAGTGCTGCCGCAGCTTCTTCGTTTGTTGTTCTTTTTACAAAGAATGCTTTCGCATATTCGTATTCTTGATCCGTCATTTGTATTGGATCGTTGAAATAGTTAGCAAAGTAATCTTGTACTCTTTGATCAAAATTATCTTGCGGATTAATGATTGGTAAGTTTGTTGATTGCGCCATATCTAATCCTACGGAGTGTCTGTTTCAAAACCAAATGTATCTTGATTGTAACCAAACTGTTTCTTTGTGTCACTTTGTGATGTTGTTACTTTAGTTTGTTTTGTATCACTTATTTTACTTGGATTACTAATTGCTCCAGTTTTACTTGGAATACTAGTTGCATTTCCTTTATCTGTAGTTAGTGCCGGTTCTGGTGCACTGTTAACAACTTGTATACTTTGGTTTTGTGTTTTTATTACTCCAGTTGCTGCGTTTAGTTTTACTGCACCATTATACCCACTAACGGTATTACCTTGTTTATTAGGCAAATAGCCGCCCACTGTATTGATAATACCGTCTGTAATATCGCCACTAACACCGGCAAACACTTGTTCTACTTTGCCAGTAACTGGCACTAGAATATTGCTACTTAGTTTCTTGCCTGTGAGAGCATTATTTAACACAATACCAAATGTGTCCTGTAATATACTGCTACCAGTCATTGGTTTAGTTTGATTATAAACAACGTCAGCATCTTTGATTACACCAATTACATTGCCTTGAAATAAATCTTGAGGGACTGTACCTTGTATATCTTGCAAACTACCATTTACAAATGCTTGATTATCATCTAGATGATCACTTATATCACTAGTTTCTACGTCATAATGTATATCACCAAATCCTCGAGGTGTAATATCATTTACAAATCCAGTAGCGTATTTTACAGTCTCGTAAGCCAATTGCATAGTATGTTGCATTAAACTGCCGTTTGCATAAGCATGTGTATCATGATTGAAAGCAGTAATAATAGGATTAATAAGTGTGTACTCTGCAAACCTATGGTTATGCATACTGTATATTTTTATGCTCTTAAAGAAGCGTTTATTGCCGCGCTGTAAACCCCACTGTTGTTGCACACGATCACTGTACTTGTCATATGCTGTGTATGCATTAGTTCCCTGGTCATATGTAGGATCAGCATTATAATAGATATAATACTTGTGCCACATATTTCTGATAAGTTCCTTTGCATCGTCATGAAACACTACATTTACTGGTGTATAGTTCCAACTATGATGACTTTGAACCTTTCGATTATATTGATTATGTGTTTGCACATCTATGCTGTATGTCGGCAAGTCAATACTTTTCACCAACAATGGCATCTCTAGTTGCTCTACTGTATCGAAAAGTGTAGCAGCTTCTGGCGTAAACTCAAACACAACATGAAACAGATTGCTGTAACGTGGTTGTAGTTCAAAATTATTATCAACAAAAGTGCGTGACGCATGTTTGTAGTCACGCACTGTTTCGCCTTGTGTGATAGGTGAGAGTAGTGGATTTACACTAGCCATGGAATGCTCCTATTAGCCAGTAACAGTTATTCCGGCACCTCTGGCTACTGATGCTCCAATGCCGTCACCTAGTGGTGTCTGTACAGCATTGTCAAATCTAATAGACATTGTAACCATTGCTGGTTCTTGTGATGCATAATCCAATTCATTATAGTTAATATTTTGTACAAAGCAACCGTAAAGTTCCCAAGTCTCAAGCACTGATGGTGCATTTGCACCATTGCCGCCATCTAAGACTTCAAAGCGTGTAATAAACTTGTAATCAATACCTGATGCCGCACTGGATTGCTCCATAAAGTCAAACTGCTTCTGTACTTGCTCTCCACACAACTTAGTGACTGCGCCGTTAACATCATCACGTAGATTAACTGTGACCATATCCCAAGTGTGCTTACCAACAATATAAACCTTACTGTTATAGATATCAATCTGTTGTTCTTCAAATGTTACTGAAGGACGAGTAATATTCATAACTTGCTTGGTTAGCTCTGTGCGTGGTGTACTGATACCAAAGTTTTCAAAACTCGCTCTAAAGCGATATCTAAGTTTTGGCATCAACAAGCCTTGACTTGCTGCGCTTTGATCACCATCAATAGGGACTGTAAATTTTGTTAATGATGAAACTGACATATCGTTTCGCTCCTATATAATTATAAAAGTATTTATCTGTTTCCAGTCATAAAAAATGGGGGGCATTCAACCCCCCATATCTTTTTTATTTCTATTAGACTGTGCTTGCTGCCGCTATGTTACCGCTTGCAATTTCACCTGTATTCTTAAGTCTGATTGGAATAAAGATAAATTCCGCAGCCTTTGCAGGTTCAATAGCAACGTCAACATATAGTTCGTTACGATCTATACGATCTGATGTATTGTTAGTTTCATCGCAAACTACCAAATAGTCAAATATACCACGCTTTGCAACTAAATCATTAAGTGTCTGTTCTACTTGTTGTTTTAGTTCATCTCTGGTAATTTTATCGTTTGGTTCAAAAACAAATCCTGTTGCAATAGTTTGTAGTTGACGTCTTAGATAACCAACTAGTCTTGCAACATTGATACGATCTAATGCACTAGTAGTTGTGGCGCGAGTCTTGTTACCGTAGTTAAGAATGCCACTTCCGTTAAAGAATGCAATTGGATTTACTCTGTTTGAATAAAGTGTATCTCTTAAACTTTCACGCACATTGTCTACTACAAAAGCGCCAGTAGTGCTGTTAACATAACCGATGCTTGTAACGTTATCTACTAGTCCACGACGTGTTCCTGCTGGTGCAAACCAAGGGAAACTAATATCATCACTTCTTGCAATTGTACGCAATACAGCATGACTTGGTGGAACAACCACTGTGTTTCCACTTAGGTCATTTGTTGTACCACTTGGGTAAAACACACCCAAGTATGCATCACTAGTTACTAATCCATCTTCGCCATTATCAGTTGCTGATGCTGTGTTTGTAGCCCAGTTTTCAATAGCAGTACTGCTACCTGAAAGTCTAATTGGACTATCACCAACAACAAATGCTGTGTTACGTCTATCGTTATTTAGACTTACCATGTTACTAATTAGTTCTGGATATCCAGGAGCTGCAATTACATTGAAGGTCCTTGCATCTTCACGCAATTCTGTACTAGAATCCAATGCGCTCTTCATTGCATTAGTAACAATTCTACGCACTGATTTGCGTCCAAAGGTATCGCCACTTGCAGTTACCCATGCATCCGTTTCTGTTGGAAGTGTTGGATAAAGTGTTGTGTCACTAAAGTTAGTGCGTGAGAAGTAATCACTTCTAAATTCTACCACATTATATGTGCTACGACGTGTATTGAATAGCAACATACCACGTGGATAAATTGTTGGATCTGGGCGATCAATATCCAAGTAATCACTTGTTAGTAGTGTTATGGTTGTTGGGATAGTACCAGTGACTACATCTGTTGTGCCGTCTCCCATAAAACGTGCATCACCAAAGATAATACCGTTTTCTGTTGTATTGTCTGTCTTGTCAATTGCTACCCAACGTGCTTCTCCGTCTACAGTTTGACGTCTGTATAGTGCAGGATAGTTTTCCAGGTCACTTGTGTCAATCCACAAATCACCATTTACTAGTGCAGTGTCATCGCTTTGTAGAGTTGGTTCACTAGTACTAAAAATTACACCACCTGGACTTGTATCGCCAAGAGCATAACCACGTGTATCAGTGATGTTTTGATATCCTCTCCAAGTTGTACCATCGTGTACTAGGATGTCTGCTTCAAATCCACTACTATACCAATAAGTTTCATCGCTTGGATTTGAACTAGGAGCACTTGTACTTGCAGTATATGTGTCTGCAATCCAGTTACTTAGGATAATATCGCTATTGTTACCAGCACGGACTTGTTTTGTTGTAATGCTTGTAGTAATACCAGCATCTACAAGTGGTGTGCCACTTGTATCTTTCATTACAATTACACCGCCTAGACTGTGTTGAATAACCAAGTAACCTGCACTGTTAACACTTGCACTTACGTTAGCAACGTTAGCACCGTTAATGTCACTTGCCATGTCTGCTAGACTTGTTCCACTAAGTGTTACTGTGACTGCACTTGTTAGTGTTGTACTGTTAGCCGCACTTGCTTGGATAGTAAATGATTCACTTGAAGTAAGTGGGTTTGCATCATTTACTGTACCTGTAACTTGCAATGCACCTGTACTGTAACGCTTAAACAACTTATAAGTAACTGTGTCATTTTCACTTACATCATACTGTACATAAAAACTACCTGTTGGAATGTCTTTACCGCCTGTTGTATCCAAGTTCTTTAGTGCAGTTTGATCGTTTTCATATGCTGGTGCACTACCTGAAGTAAATGCTGCATTGCTTGTACTGTATGTACTTACATCTGCTAAGAAACCATTGTTACTTGCTGTTGTTTTAACCCATACACTGCCTGTTGGGCGACCTACATTTACTGTACCAGTTACTGTGTCTGTTGACTTCCATGCTGGAACAGTGTAGTGAGGATCTTGTGCAATAACCGGAGCCGTATATGTGCCTGCAGTCAAACCTGCATCTGTAAGGATAGTTCCTGAAGCATTTGCCAGTACAATCTTACCGTCAGCAACACTGTCTACACCAACTGCTGTACTGTCTGCATAGATTTCAATCTTATTACTGTGTACATCTGCTGTAACACCTGTTATACTTGCATTGTTAATACTAGTCTTAAGATCAGTTACGGTACTACCAACCATTGTTACAGTTGTGCCGTTAATAGTAATACTGTTACCATTAGTAAATCTTGGACTTGCAACTGTGCCTGCAATTGTAGCATGTGAAATCTGCCAACTTGCACTACCTACTAATACCCATGCATTACTACGGTTTTTGTAGTAAACTGGATTACTAGTGTTTGTAGCAACCAATGCATAATCACCAATAGCACCGATTGAAGTCTTTGGAACACCGCCTACTAAATCTGTTGTACTTGTGATTACAGTTGGTATTTTGTTTGTAAATACGCCAGTTGACTTATTCCATTCAAAAATACCCCAACGTGTATCGCTACTTACATCCCACCAAACAGTACCATTTGTAGGATTACCTGTAGGACGACTTGAACTTGCAACAAGTTCTGCAAGGTCAATATCTGCTCTTGTAACATATGCTCTGTTGCTTACACCTAGTAAACTATATGCAGCCAATAAGCCATATTCGTTAAGTTCGTAACCATTAATTGGCGAGCCTGTTGCAGTATTATAAAATGTAGGATTGCCAAATGTTGCTGTAAGTTCTCTTTGGCTTCCGATTAAGAAAGTCTTACCTGCGTTTGCTGCCGTAGTTCCTGATGCTGTACCTGATCCTGTACCGCTTGTTTTGTCTTGGGCTGTTGCAACTACAATAGCAGCAACTGTGCCTAATGCTGATGGTGAGTAGTTACTTTCATCAATTACTGTAACTTCTACGCCTGGTGATATTAGTGCCATGTTTGTGTTCCTTATCTCTCACAAGATTTTTTATATATAATATTTATCCTAACCACCCTAAAAAACACCTGTTTTACCAAATCCCTTTAAAGGTCCGCGTTAAATACATGTATGAGACCGGTTTGTGAGATATGCGGACAACGTCCAAAAGCAGTAAACTATCGAAAAGACGATAAGATTTACTATAGGCGTAGATGTGAACAGTGCTTAAAGTTACACAAGCCTGTAAAGCCATTATGGGTTGATAGTGGATATAGGGTAAAACGTGTTTGTGAGGCTTGTGGATTTAAGCCTGTAATCAGAAGTCAGGTTACTATATTTTATGTTGACGGCAATTTAAACAATATTGATTCTAGCAATCTTAAGACTGTGTGTTTAAATTGTAATGCAGAATTAGTTAGTACGGGATGGCGCCGAGGTGACTTAACACCTGACGATTAAGATCGGCTAGTGTACCATCATTAGTAATTACTTCATCTTTTTTAGATTTGATCCAGCGCCATTCGCTAGGATGTACTGTTGTTGGTTCTACACCTGTTGTTTCATATTCAATTAGCCATTCAGGATCACCGTTGCGTTTTACTTCCCAAACTTCGCCGCCAATACTGCGAATCATTTCTATTTCATTTTCAAAACGCACATCAGGCACAACATAGTTGCCCGGATTATCCAGTATAGTTTTTTTAAGTAGGCTTACCCAGACTCCATCATAAAACCCATCACGCA
>Ga0255759_10000626_pt1 | contig 31846 bp, 24 predicted proteins | sample 101ome_20_FD_179959 | JGI IMG/M metagenome (GOLD analysis project Ga0255759, IMG submission 179959) | Coastal salt marsh microbial communities from the Groves Creek Marsh, Skidaway Island, Georgia - 101404AT metaG (version 2) | ecosystem: Environmental > Aquatic > Marine > Intertidal zone >...
GATATATTTTTTTCTGAAAAAGATAAACAATCACCAGAGGAAATTATTAAAACTTATTCGATAAAAGATACTTATACAAAAAATATTTTAAATTCTATTGAAGGTCATGATCAAAAATTTCAAAAAACTTTAAAAGAAACAAAATCAGTACTAGCAGTTTTTGGAAGCTTAGTTCCAACAAAAGGAACTTATGACAGGAAAGGTAAAGCAAGAATTTTTGCAAAGGGAGGAAATGTTAAAAACTTTGTCTATAATTATAAATATTCTTTAGGATCAATACCAATACTAGAAAAAAATACTAAAGGATTAGGATCTATTAATTACATAACACAAAGTGATGCAGTTGTAAGATCTTTACCTTTAATTGTGGTCTTTAATGATAAATTATTTCCAACCTTTGGCCTTGAAATGATTAGGGTAGGTGAAAAAAAAAGAAGTATAATTACAAATTTAAATGACAACGGTATTAAAGATATATCAATAAAACCTTATGAATTTAAAACTGATAAAAATTCATTAATTTGGGTTAAATATAATAGATCAATTAATAATAATTATATTTCTGCAGAAAAGGTATTTGATAAAAATTTTGATGAGAATTTTTTTAAAGATAAATATGTTCTTATTGGAGCATCAGCAAAAGGACTTTTCGATACGGTAAAAATTCCAACAGGTGAAACTGTACCAGGAGTTCAGGTTCATGCAAACGTAATTGATAATCTATTAAATAATAGTTTTTTAAAAAGAAATGATGGAATATTTGTTTTTGAATTATTACTTTCAATAATTATTTCTATTGCTGCATTTATTATATCTCAAAGAATAAAACCCAAATACAGCTTAAGTATAATTTTTGCAGGTTTAATAATTATTTTTGTAATTGGATTATTTATTTATAGGTTTAGATCTGAATTAATTGATGTCAGTTATCCAATGATAATGATCTCAATCACATTTTTAACTGGTCTTTATTTTAGATTTTTAGAAGAAAATAAAATTGCTCTTCAAAATCTTCAAAAAGAGGCAAAATTATTAAAAGAAAGAGAATTAGCAGGAGGAGTTCAAAAAAGTTTGTTCCCAGATATTTCAGCATTTGAAAACTTTGTTTATGCAAAAAATATTCCAGCAAGAGATGTATCAGGTGATTATTTTGACGTAATGAAAGTTGGGACAGATGAATACTATTTTACATTGGCAGATGTATCTGGAAAAGGAGTTAAGGCTGGCATGTATATGGCAAAAGCTTCTTCAATTTTTAGAACACTATCAAATCTAAAATTTCCACTTGAGAGAGTAGTATTTGGTGTGAACAATGAAATTATTGAAGCAAAATTTAAAGGAATGTTTGTGACTGCTGTATTTGGAAAATTTAATCCAAAAACAGGAGATTTAACATTTATAAATGCTGGTCATGAAAGCATAATGCTATTTGATAAATCAAAAAAATTTGAATTCGTTCAATCCGATCTTCCTCCAATTGGAATTATGAAATATTTTGCAGAGTCTATGGTTAAATCAAATACAATAAATATTAAGGATAAAACTTTTGTTGTTTACACAGATGGAGTAACAGAAGGATATCTTCCAAATGGTGAAGAATTTGGAGCAGAGGGTGTTGAAAATGTAGTAAAAGAAATGGAGACAATAACTCCTAAAGATTTAGTTGAAAAAGTAACATCCACATTAAATTGGGGTATACCAAAACTAAGAGACGATATTACCTGTATGGCAATTAATTTTGACAATCCAAATGAAATAGAAAAGAAAAAGAAAAGACCACCTCCTCCAAAAGAAGAAAAAAAAGAATAATTTAATAATTATCTAAAATAATTTTTTTATTTTTTTCACTAAAAAAATTGTAATTAGATATGAAGTATTTCTTTAAATCTAAAATTTTTGATTGATTATTTTTAGTTAAAAAAAATAAATTTAAATAAGATTTTTCAAAATCTTTATTTGTATCTTTTGAATAACTATCAATTATTAAATTATAGTTCCAATAATTAATATTAAGTGCATTTCTACTTTCATTCTTACTTAGAGCTTTTTTAATTTCATTTCTATTTGTAGAATTTAATAGAGACAATTCTCTAAGATTAATTGGATAATTTATTAGATATTTGTAGTCATAAGGCATGATATTCCAAATTGTAAATTTGAAGCTTTTAAAAGGTGAAAAGAGTATTAATAATGAAATAACATTATAAATAACTAATGCTATAAGTAAGTATTTTAAAAATTTAAAACTATGAGATTTAGTCATCTAGATAAGACAATAAAATATTGCATCTTCTTAATCAAAACAATTTTTATCTCATTTATTTTAAATAATTTAGCATATTCGGAAGGAATAAAAATTGGTTCAATTACAGAGCTCACTGGAGAAGTTATTGCAATTACAGAAGAAGGAGATGAGAGAGTTTTAGATGTATTTGATGAAATATTTCTTAAAGATGAAGTTTTAATTGGAGAAAGTTCATCTGCAACTTTACAATTTAGCGACAACACAACTATTGTAATGAAAGAATTAACTTCTCTTAATGTAAGCGAATTTGAAAATTCACCGGCACGAAAAACTTTTCAAGCTAAAGTTGGTAAAGGAAAAATTATAATAGAGTCAGGAGCAATTGCAAAAAACTCAAGTGGTGAAATGTTAGTAGATCTATCAAATATGTCTCTTGGTATTAGAGGTACAAGATTTAACGCAAATATAAAACCTAATGGAAATTCAGAAGTAGCACTTGCAGAAGATAGCTTTGGTACAGTAGGTCAAATTGAAATTTCATCAGAAGGTCAGACAACAAGTCTAACTTCAATAGATCAAGTGATAGAAGTTACAGAAACAAATGAGATTGCACAAAGAGAGCAATCTGAAGATGAAAAACAAGAATTAAAATCAGTAAATGAAACATTAGTTAAAGTTTCAAAGATTGATGAAAATGAATTAACACAACAACTCCAAGAAAAGCTTGCAAAAGGTAAACTTCAAGATGCAAACAATGATGGTATTGTGGATGAAACAGATATTGAAGCTGTAAAAGAAATTATAAAAGAAGAAAAAAAACAAAAAATTGATTTTATTGTTGAAAACAGCAGTGATGAAAATACTACATTCTTATCAAATGTAATTGACCAATCCGATGAACAAAATATCGGAGAGACAATTGAAAAAATCATTGAAACAAAAGATACATTAGTTGAAGGAGTTGTTGGAAATTTATCAGATAAAGATAATGAATTTTTAACAACAACAACTTCAGAAGGCGCTGGATTAATCAAAGAAAAAATATTCGAGACAATTGTTGCTAAAGAAACAGATAAATCAGCAGAGGTTTTAAGTAAAGTAATGGCAAAAGCTGATACTGCTACAATTAATTCAGTGATTAATAATATTACAGAAAAAAATACAAACCAAGAATCTAAATTATCCTTAAAAGTAATGGCAGATTTTTCTGAAAAAAATCCAGAAAAACTAGAGACATTAGCTCAAACAAATAAAGATCAAGTAGATAAACTTACTGTTTCAGCAGTTCAAAAAGCATCCACATCAAATGAAGATGCTGGGTTAATCGCAAAAGTAGTTGCAGTTGCAAGCGATGAAATAGCAAATAAAGTAGTAGAAGAAGTTAGTAAAAATGCTTCAGCAGAAAAACAATCTTTATCTGCAAAAGTATTAAAAGCCATAGTTGACACACAACCAAATAAAATTGAAACATTAAATGATGAGATTAAGACAATAGTTATATCTCAAGCAATTGAAGCAGCAAAAAATCAACAAGATGGAACATCAACAGATGATGAAGATTTATCTAATACAGTAGCTGAAATTGTAACAAAAGCCGACAATGATACTGCAGCAAAAGTTTTAGAAAGTTTAGATGAGGCAACTACAGGTACAGAGTCTAAATTAGCATTAACAGTAGTTAACAATTTAACAAAACAAGAAAACTATGAGGAAAAGATTGAAATATTATCTGTTACATCTTCTATTGTTGAACAAAATATTACAAAATTAGTTGAGAAGGCTGTAGAGAGCGCGCAAAGTGATGAAGATTTAGAAATTGTTACAAACCTAGTTGAAAACAGTAAAGGAACTTTATCTAATAAAGTATTAGATAGCGCAAATAATAATGAAGAAACTAAAAAGAAAGTTTCTGAAGTAATAGTTAATATAGTTGAAAAAAATCCAGAAAAAGCTTTAGAAATTATAGAAAATAATCAAAACACCAATACTGTAACAGAGACAATTAAAACAAAAATTGAAAATAATGAAGCTATAACTACTGAAGATTTCGATGATGTTTTTGAAACCAATGTATCACCAAATTAATTATGCAAATTTCAAAAAATAAAAAATACCAGTATTTATTTTATAGTATTTTTTCAATTTTAGTTATTTTTAATGGTGGAAATTCTAATTTATTAATTCAATTAAATTTTATTCTATTTGGCTTGTTATTCTTGATATGTTTAAAAGATAAAAACTATAATTTACATTTTGAATATTTTTTTAAAAAAAATAAAAAATCTATTATTTTGTATATTTTATTTTTACTATTTCTTGTATTACAAATTATACCATTACCTTTTAATCTACTGAAAATTTTTTCTTTTGAAAAATTTCAACACATTAAACTTTTAAACATAGATTTAACATTTTCATCAATTAGCTTATCATTATCAGAATCTTTTTTTCAAATATTGCATTATATCACTCTTCTGCTTCTACTTTTTCTCTTAAAAATGATTTTTTACTCCGAAAGACACAAAACAAGGTTTTTTTTGTTTTTATCGTTTGTTGGTTTTTTGTCCTCTATATTTGCAATATTACTTTATCTAAATGGAAACCCTGATTTCTTAATTTTTAAAAATCAATTCTACATAACTTCTTCGACTGGTTTTTTTATAAATCGTACAGTTTTTGGGGTTTTTTTACTTTTTTCATTAATTTCATGTTTAGAATTACTTAAAAGTTTTAATGAAAATAAAATTAAATTTAAAAATGATAATTTCTTTTTAAAAATTTATATAAGACTTTTTTTGATATTTATTACAATTGGTATCATTACTAGTTATTCAAGAATAGGTAATTTTTTATTACTAATAACAATTACTTTTTATCTTATAGATGAATTATTTTTAAAAAAAAATAAAAATAAATCTTTTTTAGTAGTTATCTTTCTAGTTATATTTTTTGATATTCTTATACTTGGATTTTATTTTGGTGCCTCACAAGTTGTAAACAGATTTTATTTTTTAAATGAAGAAATACAAGGATTTGATGAAACAAATAAAAATTTTTCAAGGTTAGAAATAATTAAATTTAGTTATCAACAATTAAAAAACTTTTTGTTTTTTGGATATGGATCTGGAGCATATGAAACGATGTTCCAATTAAAATTTTTAAATTCAAGCAATATGTTTGCTAACCATGCACATTCTGACTTAATTGAATTTATAGGTGAGTTCGGAATTATAGGGGTTTCATTATTTATTTTAAGTTTTTTAAAGTTTTTTACACTTAAGAAAAGTTATAATTTAATAAATTTAATTTTATTTAGTTTTTTATTTGTAATTTTGTTATTTGATTTTTCTTTACATATTCCAATTATACAGATTTTGTTTGTAATTTTTTTTTCAATAACAAGTAATAGAACTACTCAGTAAGATCAGCGCTATCTGCTTTAACACCTTCTTGAATAATTGGATTATATGAGCTGAATAAATCTGTTTGAGGTAACAATAAACTAATAGTTCTATTCCATTTGACAATTTCTGTAGGTGGTACAAAAACAATATCTTTTGGCTGTAACATAAATTTTCTTCCTGCAATTAAATTTATAGGGTTTTTAATATCTAGCTGAAATACATCAACCTCCAGGAAAGATTTAAATTTTTCTCTAATAACATATACTTTTTTTGCATTAGCAGTTAATTGATTTAAACCACTGGTTGAAATTAATTCTGTTAAAGAATAGTCTAAATTAGGAAAATAAACACCAGGTTTTGTAACTTCACCAAATACGTGTATTGCATCTGAATTTCTGTCTATAAAAATTACATCATTTTTTTTAAGATAAAAATTTTCTTTTTCATCTTTACCACTAAATGCATTAGTTAAGTTTATTTTATAAACTTCATTGTCTCTTCTTAAAAATCCTTTAGTGCCAAAAAGTTTGTCAGCCGCACTCGGATTAAAGTTTGCCTCTATTGCTGCCTCTATTAATTTAATAGGTTTTTGATCTAAATTAATTGTTTTCTGATTTCTTACAGCACCCACTATGTAAACCTTGCTACTATTAAATTCCTCTATGTTAATTTGCAAGTCAGGATTTTTATAGAAATCTTTTATGACCTCAGTCAATATATTTTGTGCTTCATTTAAAGTTAATCCATTTAATTTTACTTTTCCAATAAAAGGTAGATCTATCATTCCATCTTGATCAATAAGATAAGTATTATCAAGATCATCAGTATCAGTTAAATTGATAGAGATAGAGTCAGCAGGTCCTAAAATATATTCATATTTATATTCATAAATATTTTTAAATTTATTTACTTTATAATCAATTTCTTCAACTTTCCTTTTATTATAAAAATCAATATCCATCTCTGATAAAGAATTAATTTTTATAATATTTATTCCAACATCATTTATAGAATATTTACTATTAACTATTTTTTTATTGTTTTTCTTTTTGCCAATATTTTGGTTAATCCCAGGAAGAGAAACACAACTATTTAATAAAAATAATATAAGTAATAAAAAAGAAAATTTTTTTTTAAAAAAAATCATAAAAGCTTAATATCATAATAAAAATATAGTTTTAAAATTATATTTAATGCAAAAAAGCACTATATTTATTGTTTTTATAGGCTATTTTACAAATTATTGATATTTTTCATAAAAGAAATAAATATTTAAGTTTATTATGATAGAACGAATTAATTCATTATTAAATGTTTTTGATGTAGGTGATATAAAATTTTTTCTTTTAGTTGCAAAAAAAAACATAAAAAATCTACTAATTTTATCTTTAGTGATATCTTTATTGATATTTATAATTTCTCTTAATCAAGAAAAAAAATATTTAAGTAAAGCTACTATAGTAATTGAGCCCGAAGATAACAAAATAGTAAATATTGAAGAAGTATATTCTATAGATACTCAAAGTAACAGAATAAACAATCAAATGGCAATTTTAAAAAGTGATGAAGTGCAAGAATATATTTTAAAAGATAAAAAAAATTCAATGAAATTTAAAAATCTTTATTCAGAAACAAAACAAAACTTTTTTCAAAGAATTTTTACAAAAAAAAAAAATATTGATGATGGTTTTTTGAAATCAATACTAACAAATAACTTAAGTGTAGTAAATATTCCTAGAAGTGATGTATTAGAACTTTCATTTATATCTAATAACCCCAAAATTTCTCAATTAGCTTTATTATCCATAATTGAATCTTATCAAAGATATGAGATCGACAGCAAAATCAAAATAACAAATTATGCAAATCAAAAAATCTCTGAAAGATTAAAAGATCTTGTAGCCCAAATGGATATTGCTCAAAAAAAATTATCAGAATATAAAAAAGAGCAAAACCTTGTTGATACTGGTAACGTTAAGGAATTAAAAATTAAAGAAATCCAATCTATATCTGAGAGAATTTTAGAGGCTAAACAAAAATATCAAGAACAACAAAATGATTTACTATCAATAAAGGTTGCAGATGGGGATGCAGATGCTTTGTTGGCAATTAAAGATTTAAGATCAAGAGAAGAAATTTCAAATATTAAGGCAAGCCTAACTGCAAACGAAAGTAATATTCAGTCGTTATCTCTAATTTATACGGATAAACATCCTAAAATTATGCAAGCAAACGATTTGAACGAAAATCTCAAATTACAATTAAAAGATATACTGGATGAGCATATTCAGCAAAAAGCATATGAATTAAGTAATCTTAATAATTTTGTAAAACTTTCAGAAGAAGAACTTCAAAATGCTACAGATGAACTTAGAATTATTGAGGAAAAAGAAGCAGGCATGCTAAAATTTTCTAGAGAAGTAGATAGTAGTAGAAAATTATATGAGTCCTTTTTACAAAGAGTAAAAGAAACAAATGAAGCTCAAAATCTTCAAGTTTCAAGATTAAAAATTATTGAAAATCCAAATTTACCATCAGTTCCTTTTTCACCAAACCCATCAAAAAATTTTATATTAGCTTTTCTAATATCTTTTTTTAGTGTCTATGGATTGCTTTACTATAGGGAGATGAATTCATCAGTTATAAAAAGTCCAGAAGCAATAGACTCATTAAATATACCTCAAATTGGTATTTTACCTAGAGTTGAAAAATTGAAAAGGGGCTTTCATATTTTACAAATGTTTGTAGAGGATGGGGGGTCAAGTTTTTCTGAAGCAATAAGATCATCTAGAGCTATTATAGAATCTAAATTTGAAAAAAATAAAAGTTATATGATTACATCTAGCAACCCATCAGAAGGCAAGACTACTTATGCATTTAATTTAGCTTTATCATTAGAAAAATCTAACAGAGTTTTATTTATAGAAGCCGACATAAGACGACCCTCTGTACTTAATGGTTTTTATCAATTCGATAAAGAAATATTAGGTTTAGGTGAAATCATCTCAGGATCAACTCAATTTGATGATGTGATCTTCAAGGTACCAGGAACTGAACTTGATATAATCACATCTGGAGAGAAAAGATTTGATATGTCAGATATTGTAACAAAAGAGCAGATCAAAAAATTTTTAGACTTGCTAAAGATGGAATATGATTATGTTATTGTTGATTCTCCCCCTGTGCAACCCGTTTCTGACACTTTGATATTAGCTCAAGCAGCAGATTATAATTTATTTGTAATTAGATCAGAGGAAACACGTACCGTATCTTTTATGTCTTCCATTAAAAAAATTCAAAATGTTGGTGTTAAAATTAATGGGATTGTTATTAACGATCTAGATACATCGAAAGATAGTTATTACAGTTATTATTATAGTTATTCGCCTAATTATTATCATAAAAATTAGCAATGTTTCGACTGGAAAAAGTCTTTCAGAATGATGATAGTGGTTTTATTTATTTTGTAATTTTTTTTAAAACAATAATTTTATTTTCGTCAATTTATATAACATCAATCTTACAATACGATACAATTTATGATTTGATATCTTTGGAGGTTTTTAAAAATACAAATTTTTTTATTTATTCTTTTTTTTTAACATTACTTTTTTTTATTTTTTGTTTTTTATTAAAAGACACTAGGTACTACAAAAAAAATTTTATTTCTTTTATAAAAGAAGATTTACTGATTTTAGTAATTTCAAACTTTATTACTTTTTCAATTTTTTTAATTTTTAAATTTAATTTCATTTTTAATTTAGATTACATATATTTAAATATTGTGATTGTTGGCACAACTATGATTTCGCACTTGTATTTCAATAATGTTTATCAAAATTTAATAGATAAAAATGTGATACAGAAAAACATTATGCTTGTAGGTAGTTTCGAAGAAATAAAAAAAATGTTAATGGAAGATTTAGATAAAATTTTTGTTTTTAAATGCTGTATTATATCAGATTATAACGACAAGAATATTAAATATGCAAAAAGTGAGTTTAAAATTCCTATATTTAAACAAGATGAAGATATTAGATCTATTTTAGAATATCACTCTTTAGGTCAAATATGGATATTGAATGGAGATGATGAAAACAAGCTTCAAATCTTTGAAAAAATTATAAAATATTCTGTTGACACTTTAAACATAAAATTAAAAAAAACTCATAATTTAAAAGGTCAACAATTATTAGCAAACAAATATGAGTATGTATTTTATGAATGGTCAAGATTTTATGGAATTAAATTATTTTTAAAAATAATAATGGATAAATTATTTTCACTATTTTTTTTAATTCTAGCATCACCAATTTTAATTTTCGCGACTATTTCAATATATATTGAGGATGGATTTCCTATTTTATTTACACAGAATAGGACTGGCTGGGATGGAAGAAGGTTTAGGATTTTTAAATTGAGGTCTCTAAAAAAAACTTCTTTCGACAAAACAAGACAAGTTTCCAGAGATGACGAAAGACTTTTAAAAATTGGAAAGATATTGAGGAGATATAGTATTGACGAACTTCCACAATTTATAAATGTACTAAATGGCGATATGTCAATAGTAGGACCAAGACCACATATGGTTGAACACGATATTCATTATTCTTCTTTATTTAATAATTTTTTGAAAAGACATAAATGTAATCCAGGTTTAACCGGGTGGGCTCAAGTTAATGGGTTGAGAGGCGCAACACCTAAACCTGAAATTATGAAAAGAAGGATGGAATATGACCTTTGGTATTTGAATAATTGGACACTTGGACTTGATATATATATTATTTTCAAAACATTTTATGCAATATTTAAATATAAGGGTGATTAATTTATTGCTCTGATTTTGAAAATTTAAAAAATATTAAATTGAATAAAAAAAATAATCACAAAAAACTTATTACTGCAATTATTTTGACTTATAATGAGGAGAAACATATTAGCAGATGTATTAACTCAGTTCTTAATTTTGTTGAGGAAATTGTTGTAATAGACAGTGGATCTAATGATAAAACAATAGATATTGTAAATTCAATACCAAATACTAGACTTGTTAAAAATAAATTTATCAATCAAGCAAAACAAATTAATTGGGCATTAGATAACTTAGAATTTAAAACAGATTGGCTTTTTAGAATTGATGCTGATGAGCACATTGACCATGATTTTGTAAACGAAATATCAAATTTTTTAAAATTAAATCAAGATAAATTTGATGGTGTTTCAGTTTTACGAAAATTAATTTTTTTTAAAAAAGAAATTTCTTATGGGGGTCAATTTCCTCATAAAACTGTGAGATTGTGGAAAAAAAATAAAGGAAGAAGTCAAGATCTATGGATGGATGAGCAAATTTCTGTGGACGGAAAAGTTTATAATTTTGATAAATTTATAATAGACGAAAATTTAAATGATATAAAATGGTGGATAAATAAACATAAAAAGTATGCTCAGCGAGAGGCTTTAAGTTTTTTTTTAGTTAATGATAAAAAAACATTAATCAAAAAACCCAGTGATAAAAGTAAGAATAATAAATATTACAAATACAAAATTTATTACAAGATGCCAATGTTTATAAGACCGTTAGCACTTTTTATTTATAATTATATTTACAAACTTGGTTTTTTATGTGGCTGGCAAGGATTAGTTTATTATATTATTCAAATGATATGGTATAGATTTCTAACAGATTTAAATATTTATAAAATAAAATCTAAAATGCAAAATCAAAACAAATCACTTTCTGAAGTAATTAAATCTTTATTTAGTTATGAAATATAATTTAATTAATTACAATTCAATAAAAAGTATAGAAAAAATATTAAAATCATTTCCAAACTTTTTTCAAATGCATTAATTGAAGTAAGGAAATAAAAAAATATATGTGTGGAATTGCTGGAGGTTTTAACTTTTCAAAAAATAAGATTAATTTAAAACAAGATATTTCAAAAGTATTAGATTTCCAGCATAATCGTGGACCAGATTCCAGAGGCCTTTGGTTATCTGATAGCTCAAATGTCTGTTTTGGTCATAACCGATTATCAATTATTGATCTTTCTAATAAAGCCAATCAACCATTTGTTTCGAATGATGAAAATTATGTGATCACATATAATGGCGAAATTTATAATTACATAGAGTTAAAAACAGAATTAATAAAAAAAAATATTAAATTTAAATCTAGTTCAGATACCGAGGTAATACTAGAATCTTATAAATTATGGGGAACTGATTCTTTTAAGAAATTTAGAGGAATGTTTGCTTTTTCTATTTTTGATAAAAAGAAAAATAAATTGATATTAGCTAGAGATCCATTTGGCATTAAACCTCTTTATTATTCAATACAAAAAAATATTTTATATTTTGCATCTTTAGTAAATAGCTTTAAATTTATTGAAAATTTCACTCTAGAATACTCAAATCAAAATTTAGCAAATTATTATTTTTGGGGAAATTTAGTTAATACGCAAACTCCTTATAGAAATCTTCATTTATTAGGAGGAGGTGAATATTTGAGTATTGATTTAGATGGAAATGTTAAAAAATTCAAATATGCCGATATAAAAGAAGAAATATTAAATAGTTCAATATTAAATTTAAGTAACAAACAAGAAATTAATGATTATTTGAAACATTATATAGATGAAACTGTAAGATATCATCAGGTGGCAGATGTACCTGTGAGTATACTTTTATCATCTGGAATAGATTCTTCTGTAATAGCAGCATCTTCCAATGATAATCAAAATTATAATTCAATCACTTTAGATTTTGAAAAAGACAATAAAAGCCACAATGAGTCTTTATTGGCAAAAAAGACAGCAAAATTAAACAATCTCAGACATGAAGTTTTAAAGTTAAATAATGATGAAGTTGAGCAATATATAGCTGATTATTTAAAATATATGGATGTACCAAGTAACGATGGACTAAATAATTTTATTATTTCATCAAAAGCAAAAAGTTTTGGATCGAAGGTAATTGTTTCAGGTGTTGGCTCTGATGAATTATTTGCAGGTTACCCAAGTTTTTCTCGAATTCCAAAAATAAACAATATATTTAAACATCTTCCTTATAATAAAACTTTAAATTTTTTATTCGAAAACTCAATGAACTTTTTATGCAAAGTTCTCAAACTCAATTCTAAATTTACACAGATATATAAATATGGAAAAAATATAAGTGATGCTTTTTTTCTACAAAGATGTCTTTTCATACCTAAAGAAATTAAACAAATATTACGCGATACAAATTTAAAGGATTTTATTAAACCACACGAGATAATTAATGAGTTAAATGATGAAATAATTCAAATTAAAAACAAAAGGTTAAAAATTACATACTTAGAATTGAAATATTATTTAATACCCAAACTTCTTAGAGATGCAGATTGGTCAACTATGTCCAACTCAGTTGAACTTAGAACACCATTTGTAGATTTTCATTTTTTTAAAAAAATATTACCCTTTTTAAATTCAAGAAATTTTATAAATAAAAAAGTTTTATTTTATGCATATAAATCAAAACTTCCAAAAGAGTTGCTAACAAGAAAAAAAACAGGTTTTTCTGTTCCCTATAGTGGAAAAAATAATTTTAACAATACTTTGAATAATAAATATTTTACTGAAAATCAAAAATGGTCATTAAATACAATTAATAATTATCTAAATTTATAATGAGAAAAAAAATTAAAATTTTACGAATTACTAGATCAATGAATTATGAAACTGGAGGTCCTGTTCAGGGAATAATTGAAAGCTCATCAAAGTTAAAAGAAGATAATATAAATGTGGATGTGCTTACATCCGAATATTCAAATAAAAAAAAATATATGAAAAATAATATAAGAATTATTAAATTTGGTAATTTTTCATTTATAGGGTCTATAATTTTTAATATATCAATTTTTTTTTGGTTAATAAAAAATAGAAGTAAATATGATTATGTAATATTGCATGGAATATGGGAAATTAAAAATTTAATCTCAAGACTTCTTATAGATAAATATTCAGTATTTGTTCATGGTTCTTTACATATCTCGGAAATTGAAAAAGGGATCATAAATACTGTTAAAAAAAAGATTTACTGGTTTTTTATTGAAAGAAAAAACCTTCTTAAAGCAGATTTTGTTTTGCTCACATCTAAATCAGAAAAAAAAAAATTTAAAAAAACTTTTGTTAACACTAAAGGAATTAGAAAAAAATTTATCGAATATGGTATTGGAAAAAAAAATTATAATAAAAAAAAATTAGTTAGAAACTTTTTTAAAAAATATCCGTATATTAAAAATAAAATTTTTTTTTTATATCTTGGAAGAATACATCCAGAAAAAGGTTGTGATATCCTAATTAAATCTATGATAGATATAAAAAAAACTCTTTTAATTATGGGACCTATTGGAGATAAAAAATATTTTCATAGTTTGAAATCTTTAATTATAAAACATAGGTTGAAAAATATTTTTTTTTTAGACCCTGATTATGAAAATTTGAAATGGGGCGCATTAGCATCATGTGATGCATTCGTATCTAGTACTCATGGAGAAAATTTTGGAATCTCAATAGTGGAAGCAATGAGTTTCGGAAAGCCTATTATAACAACAAATAAGGTTAATATTCATAATAAAATTAAACAATATGGTGCAGGATTAATTTCTAGTAACAATTTTTCTGATTTTAAAAAAAAAATAAAAAAATATGAGCAATTAAGTAAAAAACAAAAATCTATTATGAGTATTAACTCATTAAAATGTTTTGATCAAAATTTTGATATATCCTTAACCAAAAATAGTTTAAATAATTTTATACTAAAAACCATTTAAGCTAATTTATTTATAATTTTATTTAAATTATTTTTATAATTAAATTTATTATCATAGAAAACTCTTTTAAAACCATTTTTAGAAATTGCGTTTATTTTTTCTTTATTTGCTAAAATTTTATTTAATTTTTTTAATAGATCTTTATTATTGTTAAATAAAATTGCATTATAGTTATTTTTAAAAATTTGTTTGTGTGATTTTGTGTTTTTAGCAACTAATAAACTACCACAAGCAGGAATTTCTAATGATTTATTTGTTATATCGTCATCATTCTCTGAGTTAGGTAAACAAATAACTATCTTTGAAAAAAAAATTTCCTCAGCATATTTTTTACCAACTAATCCATTAGAAAATTTTATATAGTTTTTTAAAATATTATAATTTTTTGCTTTTTTCCAATTAGACCCAATAATCTCAAGATTTAATTTTTTTTTGATTAAATATTCTGCTAACTTTTCTCTTTCTTTAAACCAAGTACCAATAATTAGAATATCTCTTCTGTATTTTCTATTTTTTAAATTTATATTTATTGGTCTATGAATTTTTTTATTAATTAATGGCGGTATTAAACTGTATTTTATTTTATGTTTTAAGGCGTATTTTACTCTTGTAGGTTGTTGAAATATAACTTTATCGTACAAATGCAGAGCTTTTTTGGAAAAAGACCATTTTAATTTATCATTATTAAAAAAGGGGTTGTCCAAACATAAAAAAACTAGCTTAGATCTTTTTTTTAAATTAATTAAAATTTTTTTCCCAAATAATTCTCCCGCAGTAGTAAATATTAAGTCATACTTTTTATTTATACTTTTGTTAAATTTAGAATAAAGCCAATTCTCAACAATTGGTGAATTTAAATTATATAATAATGTATATAAGATAAAATTTGAAAAAAAAAATTTATCAATATCAATTACATCAACATTATTTTTTTCATTTAATATTTCATATGTATATCTGCTAAATGAGAATTTTTTAAGCGATCCAATAAAAAGAATATTCATTATTTTACTCTATTAATTGCACTTTTAAATCCATTAAAATAAGCTTGAAAATTCCATTTCGAAATAATCTTAAAACTTTGTTTTTGAAATGAATTTAGTTTTTTGGTTTTTAATAATAATGAAATTTTTTTTGATAAATCTAAAGAATTTCCTGTTTTAAATGTGTAACCATTGATTCCATTTTTAACCAAATTATAACTTGCACCAACTTTATCAGAGCATAAAATTGCATTACTAGAGGACATTGCTTCATTAATAACCAATCCCCAAGCCTCATGCTTTGATGGCAGTATAAAAATGTCAGAATTTTTATAGAATTTTCTAATTTGTATCTGATTTTTAAAATTAAAAAATTTTATATTTTTAATTCTATTTTGTTTAACAAATTCTTTTGATTTTTTTTTTGTTACACCGTCTCCAACTAACCAAAACTCATAGTCTTTTTTTTTATATTTACTATCCAGTTTCAATATTGCATCTAAAAGAACATTATATGATTTTCTTTCATGAAATTTCGCAACAGTTAAAAAGATTCTTTTCTTTTTATTAACATTTTTTTTTTTTTTTTTGAAAAACTAATTATTGACTGCGTAAGGGGCTAAAATAATTTTTTTTTTATTTATATAATTTGAAATATAATATTCTTTATTTGCTTTACCTATGGCTAAAAATATATCTACAAATGGATTAATTATAAAATAGAATATTTTATTTAAAAATTTATTAATTATTGTTCTTTCAGAACTAAATTTATGTATTTCATCTCTCAAAAAAATTTTTTTTTTAAAAAAAAAGGAAACGAATATTAAAATTAAATTGTACCAGTTTTTATTGCCGTGAAATACGAAAATTTCTCTATCATCGTCAAATATCTTTTTATAAAAACTAGTTGTTATTGGAAGAACATTATTTACATTATTTTTAAAAAATCCATCTAATTCAATTGAGTTATGTCCTTTTGTTAAATTAATATTCCATGAAATGTTTTTTTTAAATTCATTATCGAAGAATTTTTTTTTTGAAAATTTTGTTTTATAACATACTTGTATGTCCAAACCCATTTTAACTAGATAGTTTATTAAAGGTGTTTGATATTGAATTGGATGTGATAAAAAATACTTTATCTTCATTATCAATTACATTTATTTTTTTTTTAAAAGTCTTTTAATATAAAAAAAAACACTGTCGGGATTAATTTCATTAATATTTCTTTTAGGATAAATGTTTATTTGATTAGGATTTGATGTATACCATTTACCTTTTTTATCATATTTACCAAAAATAGAAACACAGCTTTTGCTAAATATACTTGCTACATGCATTGTTCCATCATCGTGTGAAATATGAAGTTTCGATTTTTCCAACATATCAAACATTTCTTTAATACTTTCTCCACAATGATTTTTAATTCTGTAAGGATTAATTTTACTTATATAATTAGAATGCAATAGTTCTTTTTTTGAACCAACAAATTTTAAATTTAGATTAGGAAAATAATTTAAAATTTTTATTATCAAAATTTTCCAATTTTTAATTTTCCAATTTTTTTTCTTATTTCTACCGCCCATGCTTATTGTGATGTAATTTTCGTTTTTATATTTCGTTTTTTTACATATGCCATCAAATGAAATTTTGAAATTGCCATCTGGATTTACTCTTTTACACAAATAGTAAGTTTCGTTATATTTATTGTAATCATAGTTAATTCTTTGAAACCCATATTTTTTTTTTATACCTACCATATCAAAAAAAATTTTATCTCTCTTTAACTTTCTATAATCAACTATTTCATTAAGATAATAAATCTTATCAAAATTCATTCTTTTTAATTTAATTAATAATTTGATTGTTCCCAAAAAACCCTTTCTAAAGAATATAAAATTATTTATTAACTTTTTATTAATTGGAATTTTATCAGGAGTTACATAGCCCAATAAATTTGTAGTCCAACTACAAAAATATATCTTAGAATTTATATTTGTTTGTCTGATAATTTTTATTGCAGGCAGTGAAACTATAAAATCTCCAAGACTTGAATTTCTATAAATTAAAATTTTTTTCATTTTAAAAGTTTAAATCAATATTTTATTTAATAAGTATTTAGAGTATAAGTCAAAAAATTATGAATCTACCAACTACAAATTATTTTTATAATATAACTCTTTTTAAAAGGTTTTATATTTTTTTTTGTATTATTTTTTCTTTAATTCAATTTTATCTTTCAAGTTCTTTAAATGATTATTTGATAGTTTTGAAAGTTTTTTTTTTAAATCTAGTAACAATTTTATATTGTTTCAATAATAAAAACTTTTTTAAATTTCCAATTTCCTTTTTTGTTATTTTTTTATCATCTTTTATTTCATTGGGTGGATGTATCTTTTTTAAAACTCTAGAATTTGAACATTTGTCCAAAGGTCTTTATTTTCCAAATTTTACAATCATATTTTTGTCTGCTTCAATATTAATAATTATAATGACACATTTCTTTTATGTTAAAAACAATTTACAAAATAAAAAAAATATATTTTATTCTATTAATAAAAAATTAGGTTTGTTCGATATAAATAGTAAATTTTTAATTTTTTTAGGTGTTATATCAATCATTATAATGCTTTTTGGAAAAATCCAAATCCAAGAAACAACTTTGACATACACGCGACAAGCAGGAGTACCTCTTTGGTTTTCTTTGTCTCAACCATTCTTTTTATTTTATATAATTCCTTTTGCCTTGGTATTCTCAAAATTTTTTTTTAAAACAGAGATGCGGATAAATAAAATTTTTATAATTTTTTTACTTTTTGTTGTTTTAATAATGTCACTTGGCACTAATAGAAGGGATGTATTATTTTTTGGATTTCTTAGTGTATTTTTTTGTTTAATAATTGTTTTTTTATTAAATAATTTTGAATTTAAAAAAAAACAAAAATTTAATTTTTTACTTATTTTAATTTTGTGTTTATTTTCATATAACAAACTTATTCAGTTTAATTATATTTATTTATATGAAAGAGGATATCATGAGGGAAGATCTTTTTCTCAAAATGTAATCTCATTCAAGAATTCTTTAAAGAAATCTTTTGATAATAAAATAAACTTCACAAACATTAAAGAAGAACATTTCGGAGAATATAGTAATTATTATAAATCTATTATTTACGATAGACTTAGTTATATTGAGTATTCCGATAATTTGCTTTTTTTTATAAATAAAATTCCCAAAAATTCTGTAACCGACGCAAAAAAACATTTAATTGGCAGAATTATATCAATTATACCACAGCCAATTATTAATTTATTTAATAAAGATTTTAAAAAAAATAAATATATTTATACAACCACCTCATCTTATTTAGCAAAAAAATATGATGCCTCATGGAATGCAAATAATGACATAGGTTCTTTTATAGTTGAAAATTATTTGTTATTTGGAAATTTTTTCTTTTTAAGTTTAATTTTATTTTCTCTTATATATTTTTATATATTAGATTCATTTTATGACTATAAAAAAAAAACAATCAGTATTTTTATTATATTATTTTTTTTTACTACTAGTTTGCAATTAGGAAATATTTTTTCTGCTGCCTCATTAGACATATTAACAACTAATTTTCGAAATATAACACAAACAATTTTATTTTATATAATCATTAGAAAAATTTTTCTGATTAAAATTCAAGATTCAAAATGAAAAAAAATATACTTATTTTTTATAGTCAAATTAATCATTTTGGAGGAATAGAGCGTCTACTATTAGATGTTGCTGATACAATTAAAAAAAAAAATTTAAATCTGATAATTCTTTGTTATGAGAATAAATTAAAATTTGAAAGGCTTAGAAACAACATTAAAGTTATAAAATATAAAAAAAGTGAAAATCTTTACATTACTAGTAATAATTTAAAAAAAAAAATTAAACAGATTAATTATCTAGGAACATGTCTTGCGTTTGATTATAATAGTATTATTTATTTATATATTTCGAAGCAAAAAAAATATAACTGCTATTTAGTTGATCCTCCAAGTTTAATATCAAAAACAAAATTCAAAAATTTCTATATTTTTTATAAAATAAAAGAGCTAATTAAAGAATTTATTATTAAAAAATCACTCCATCATGCAAGGAAAGTAATGGCTATGACTAAAACTAATGGAAATGATTTTTATAAATTTTATAATATTAAACCAACTATAGTTTATCCAGGCTGCAACATAAAAAAAACAAAACAAAAAAAAACCAAAACTTTTAACCATAAAAGTTTAAGATTTTTGACAATTTCTAGGATAGAAAAAAATAAAAATGTTGACTGGCTCTTATATCTTGTGAGAGAAATTTTACAACAAAAGAAGGAACTGGAAGTAAACAAAATTACCTTAGACATTATTGGAAAAGGACAGGATGAAGGTGAAGTAAAAGAAATAATTTCTAAATTTAAACTAAATAATATTATAAAATTACGTGGTTTTGTATCTGAAATGAAAAAACAAAATTTGTTAAAAAATTGTTCTATTAATTTAATACCAGGTTACCAAGGTTACGGTATTCCTGTTCTTGAATCATTGTTTTTAGGGATACCAACTGTGGTTAATTCAGCTAGTAGAGTTTCAGAAGTTTTAAGAACTATTAAAATAGCCAAGATAACTCCAGATGATAAAAAAAAATTTATAAATAAAACGATTAATTTCATTAAATTTTTAAAAAAAAATAAAAAAATAAATTTAAATTTAAAAAAACTTCCAACAGCTGAGAATTGGACAAATCATATTGCTGGTTTATGCGAATGGTATAAATAAAGATTATATTTTTTTTAGCTTGAACATATAGAGTAAAGATAAAATAAATACAATTAAAGAGCCTATAAATGAAGCCTCTACAATAATTTCAAATGAATGGCCATTTTGAAATAAAAAATAGCAAGTTATTGATACTATTAAATAAAGCACAAAAGATGAGAATGAAAAAAATTGAAATTTATTTATAGACTTGAAAAATGAAATTAATGAGTTGCTTAAGCAGATTAAGAAACAATCTAATACAATTAAAGACATCATATATCCATCAAACATAAATTTATTATTTATCCAAAAAAGATAAATTATTTCACCAAAAAAATAAGAAAATATTAAAAAACATGACGATAAAACTAAAGTTAAAATCATTTGGAAAGTATAAATCCTTTTTAGTAAATCAATTTTTTTTTCATAAAATAATTTTGCAAAATTAAATTGCAAAACTTCAGAGATAATTTCAAAAAATCTTTTTGGAAAAAAATAAAACATTGTTCTCAAGGTTGAATAAAATGCAACCAAGTTCATATTAAAAAAAAGACCTATTAAAAAAGGAAAAATACTTGTTTTTATAATTTCTTCGAAATACACAAAAAAATACTGAATACTTTTTTTGAATAAATCACTTATATATTTAGTATCTAGATAAATTACTTTAAAATTTATTTTAATGTCTATTTTTGAAAATAAATAATAAATAAAAATTTTTATTATATGTATTAAAAAGAAAGTATAAAAAATAAAAATTAAATTTATTTTTAAAAAACCTATTAATATCATTGAAAGTTTTATAATTAATTCAAATAAAGTATCTAAATTTCTTGGAATATAATATTTTCCAAAATATGATATTTTTAAAGCAAAAATGGCTTCAAAAAATTTTATTAAGTATGATGAAAAAAGTAAAATTAAAATCATTTTTAATTCATTACTTGATAGGAAATCTCCCTCAATATTGAAATTAAAATAATTTATAATTAAAATTGAAAATATAAAATATAACAAATAACAAATAGAAACTAATATTAAAGTGTTAGAATATATTTTATTGATTATATTATAATTATTTTTTACTCGAGCACTTAACATTTCTTGTCTTGAAGCTGTATTGAAATTCAATATTAGAAAACTTAACGATGCAGGAATTGTTAATAAAAAAATAATTAAACCAAATAATTCTGAACCCCAGTATAGCATCATTAACGGGGGGAATAGAATTTGAATGACTATATTAAAAAAAAAATTAACTGAATATGAAAAAATATTTTTTTTTAATTTTGTATCAGTAAATAAGTAATTACTTAGTTTTGTCATTTAAATATTAAATTAGATTGATTAAGTTTCTTATAATTGCATTTCCAATTTAAAGAACTGAAAAAAATGTAATGTTTTTGACTCTTTTTTAATTATCCAAAAGACTCAAAATAAACACAGTTTAAGTTGACAAAGAAATAATAAAACCATAGGTTGAATCGATGAATTCAAATGATTTGAAAATAAAGCTTGATGTATTAAGAAAAAAAACTCTAGCTAATCACAATCATTGGGTTTTCGAACCAAATGGTTTTGATAAATTATTAAACAATATTATTTTAAATATATATGTAATAATTGAACTTATATTAAAAAACAAAATGATGAAAAAAATTTTCACAGAAATATCTTTGAGTTTAAAAAATATCTTCGAAATTATTTTTGATAAGAAAATTTCAAATGAAACAAAGAAAAATAATAATTTAGAATTAGAAAATCTTGAAAGAAAACTTGATAGTCATCTTGAACTTTATCAAAATAGCATAGTTGAGAATAGACAGCTTAAAAAAGAAATTTCTAATTTACATCAAAAAATTGAAAAATATTTAACACAGAGTAGAATTAATTTACCCAGTGATTTGGGCCACAACTCGAACTCAAGAGTAGACTTTTATCAAGAAGAAAATGTGAGATTGGGCTCTGAGTTATTAGACACTAAGAAAAAATTTGAAATTTTAAGAAATGAGATTGAAAAATATGAACAACAAAGAAGTAACATAATTTCGAAAATAAATTCTGTAAATGATGCTTTACAAGATACAAATGTGTTAACAAATATTTTTGATAATGATGTTAAACCAAAAGTTAATATTGTTGATCATCAAAAAATAAAAAAACAAAATAAAGCAGAATTAAACAAACAAGTAAGCAGTATCTTCTCTAGCAAATAAACTTTGTCCTATTTAAGTTTTTCTTAGTACCTAGTATAATCTTTTATATTTAATGAAAAAAATAATATTTGAAAAAATAAAATTTATTAGTTTTGATGAAAATGAATTTAATAAAATTATTCAAAAAAAAGGATTATTTGTTTTCCCTGCAGCTCCAGCTTTAGCAAATATTAATGAACAAGAAAGCTATTATAATGCTTTGAAAAAATCTGATTTAGCTTTTTTTGACAGTGGTTTTTTTGTTTTATTATTAAAATTTTTAAAAAAAATAAATGTTGTTAAATTTTCAGGTTATAAGTTCTTAGAATTTTTATTTAAATATTTAAAAACAAATAAATATCCAAAGATATTTTTAATTGACCCAAATAAAAATTACTCAAACAATAACTTTAAATTTATAAAAAATTTAGGTTATAAAACAAATAATCTTAAAAATTATGTTGCTCCTTTTTATAATCCTAAGAAATTGAAAGATAAAAAATTATTAAAATTTTTAAATAAATTTAAACCTAAATTTATAATAATAAATATTGGAGGTGGTACCCAAGAAGTATTAGGATTATATTTAAGAGACAAACTAAAATTTAAGTGTACAATTTTATGTACAGGCGCTGCAATTTCATTTTTTACTGGCGATCAAGCTCCAATTAATAGTTTAATTGATAAATTTTATATTGGATGGTTGGTTCGAATTTTATTTAACCCATTATTGTATTTTAAAAGATATTTAAGAGCTTTTGATTTGATCGGATTAGTTTTAAAAAGTAAAATTCAAGTTCAGAAATTATGAATAAAATTCCCAAAAGTACAAAAGTAGTTGTTATTGGTGGGGGTGTTATTGGCTGTTCTGTTGCTTATCATTTAGCAAAGTTTGGTTGGAAAGATGTTATTTTACTTGAAAGAGATCAATTAACTTCAGGAACTACATGGCATGCAGCTGGCCTAGTTAGTCAGTTGGGCCCAACTGCTGCAGTTACTAAAATTAGAAAGTACACCTTAGATTTATATAAAAAACTTGAAAAGGAAGTTGATCATTCAGCAGGTTTAAGACTTAATGGAGCACTTTCAGTTGCGCAAACAAATCATAGATGGCAAGAATTACTAAGACAAGCAACTACCGCTCAACTTTATGATGTTGATGTTAGAATTTTAGATAAAGAAACCATTAAAAATAAATTTCCATTGATAAATACTAATGATTTGAAAGGTGGTATTTTAATGCCTGGTGATGGAGCAGCAGATCCAAGTGGTGTAACCCATATGCTAGCAAAAGGTGCAAAGCAAGAAGGTGCAAAAATATTTGAAAAATCACCTGTTGAGAAAATATTAACAAAAAATGGAAGGGTTTGGGGTGTAAGCGTAAATGGTAACGATATTGAATGTGAATATGTAGTGCTTGCAACTGGCATGTGGTCCAGACAAATTGGAGAAAAAATAGGTGTTAGCATTCCACTTTATCCAGCTGAACATTTTTATGTAATAACTGATCCAATTAAAGATTTACCTAAAACATTGCCAACCATAAGAGATTTTGATAGCAGCACTTATTTTAAGGAGGATGCTGGCAAGTTGTTAATTGGTATTTTTGAAGGTAAATCAATTCCAGCATTTGAAAAAACAAACAAAGTTCCAGAAGATTTTTCTTTTGGTGAATTTCCAGAAAATTTTGATCACTTTGAACCCTATTTAGAAAAATCAATGAAAAGATTTCCAATCCTAGAGGAAATTGGAATTAGAAAGTTTTTTGCTGGCCCCGAATCATTTACTCCAGATACAAATTCATTACTTGGTGAAGTACCAGAAGTAAAAAATTTATTTGTTAGTTGTGGATTGAATAGTATTGGAATTGGAAGTGGCGGCGGAGTTGGTAAAGTCACAGCTGAATGGATGATGACTGGTCACATTAATGAAGATATCTTTATTTATGATATTAAAAGATTTCAAAAATTTCATTCTGAACTAGGATTTATAAAGGCTAGAATAACAGAATCCTTAGGAGATTTATATGGAATGCACTGGCCGTATAAACAACACAAAACTTCAAGAAATGTAAAACTCACTCCTTACCATGAGGAAATGAAAAAAGCAGGTGCTTGTTTTGGTGTATCAGGTGGATATGAAAGACCAATGTGGTATGCATTTAAAGGACAAAAACCAGAATATGAATATTCATATAATTATCAAAACTGGTTCTCATCAGTTGAGTATGAAACAAAAAATACAAGAGAAAACGTTGGTTTGTTTGATCTTACTGCTTTTTCAAAATATGATTTAAAAGGTAACAATGTTCATTATGAACTACAAAAAATTTGCACTGCAAACATAAAGAATAATCCAGGCAAAGCAACATATACTCAAATGTTAAATCATGATGGTGGAATAGAAACAGATCTTACTGTTGTTTGTTTTAGTAAAGATCATTTTAGAATAATTACTTCAGCTGCAAATCGAGAAAGAGATAAATTTCATATATTAAAACATATTTCCAGTGATGTTAATTTTAAAGATGTTACAGATCAAATTGCTTGCTTTGGTTTATTTGGTCCCAAAAGCATAAATCTCTTAAAAAGATTAACTAACGATGACATTTCAAATGAGAGTATAAAATTTTCATCATTTAAAAAAATACAAATCAACAATATTGAAATCATTGCACAAAGATTATCTTATGTAGGAGAAATAGGTTTTGAACTTTATCTTGATATCAATAAAGCAAAAAACATTTTTAATTTACTTGTAGAGACTGGTAAAGAATTTCAACTATCTTTATGTGGGATGCATGCTTTAGACACTATGAGAATGGAAACGGGATTTTTGCATTGGGGACATGATATGTCACCAGAGGAAAATCAATACCAGGCAGGTTTAAATTTTGTAATAAGTTATGATAAAAATGTAGATTTTATCGGAAAAGAAGCAATATCTAAAATAAAAAATAAACATTTAGATAAGAGAATTATGATGTTCACCCTAATAGATAGCCAACCAGGTCAACCATTATTGCTTCATGACGAACCAATTTATTTAGAAGATAAAATTATTGGAAGAACAACATCAGGAAATTATTCTTTCTGCTTTAATAAAAACTTATCATTTGGTTATGTAAATTCAGCACTTAAAAAAGATGCTCTTAAAAGTAAAAATATATATATAGAGGTAGAAATGAAAAAATACCCAGTTAATATTTTAGAAAAACCTTTAAATCAAAAAAACTATAAAAATATTTAAATCTTGATTTTAAAAAATTTAATTAAAAATATTATTTTACTATCTATAGCTTTAATATTTTCTCTTATTTTTGTTGAGATACTACTTCGAGTTTTAAAATTAGACTATGGAAAATCTCCATTAAATAGATCTAAAATTTTTCATCACGAACATCCAAAAAATTATTAATTTACAATGCATGACGAAGATGGAGCAAGAGAATTTGGTGGTTTTAAAGTTTTTTATGAGAATAATGGATTTAGAGTCAAAAACCGCAATATAAAAAATATTTTTTCAAAAGATAAAAAAAATTCAATTATTTTTCTAGGAGACTCATTTACCGAAGGAAATCAAGTATTGTATGAAGATACTTTCGTTTATAAAATTGGAAAAAAACTTAATTTAGAAACATTAAATTTAGGTACTGCATCATATTCTCCAATAATTTATTATTCTCAAATCCTGAATCTTTTAACAAATATAAAATCTCAAATAGTTATTATGCAAATATATTCTAATGATTTTAAAAATGATTATGAATATTCAAAAAGAATTAAAATTTTAAACAATGGAAAAATAGCAATTGATGGAGGTAAAAATAATAAAATAATAGTTTTTTTGAGGAAATTTTATGTTGCCAGGTTTGTTAAAAAAAACTACCTATTAATAAAAACCATTATTAATAATTATAATAATCAAAATAAATACAATGGTAGTGAACACGAAAAAAAATATTTAATGGAACAAAATGTAAATGACATTGATTTTGAATATTCTTCAAATATAATTCAAAAAATTAACAATGAGTTAAAAAATAAAAATAAAAAATTGATGGTATTTATGATACCAAGTAAATCATTATCTATGAAAAATCAATGTTGTGCTAATGATTTATTATATAAAAGATTTAAAAAAAAAATGAAAGAATTAGAAATTTCTTTCATCGATATTGCTCCAAAATTAGAAAAAAAAAATATTCAAAGTAAATTCTTTTTTAATAGAGATATTCATCTTAATTCAAATGGTCATAGTTTTTTATCTGAAGTTATTAGCAGTGAATTAAAAAAAAATAATGAAACCTAATATTGGATCAAATAGAAGTTTTGGAATAGTTTTTTTTATAGTATTTTTAATAATATCTTTATGGCCATTATTAAATAGCAATGAAATTAGAATCTGGGCTTTTATAATATCTTTAGTTTTCCTTGTACTTGGTCTTTTAAACTCAAAAATATTAACGCCACTAAATAAAATTTGGTTTAAATTTGGGATTTTTTTAGGAAATATAATCTCCCCAATTGTAATGGGTTTAATTTACTTTGTTGTAGTAACACCTATAGCTCTGTTATTAAAAGTTTTTGGTAAAGATGTTTTAAGTTTAAAAAAAACTAAAAGTAATACATATTGGAAAAATAAAGAAAAATATAATAGTAGTATGAAGAATCAGTTTTAAATTATGGATTTTTTAAAAGAATTTTGGGATTTCTTAAAAGTTAGAAAAAAATATTGGTTATTACCAATTTTAATAGTTCTAGTTATTTTTGGTGGATTAATTATTTTAGCACAAGGATCTGCAGTTGCACCATTTATATATACACTATTTTAGTGAGTAAAATTTTAGGAATCTCAGCTTTTTATCATGATAGTGCTGCATCAATATTAGTTGACGGAAAAATTATTGCAGCTGCTCAAGAGGAAAGATTTACCCGAAAAAAACATGATCCTAGTTATCCATTTAATGCGGTTGAGTTTGTTTTAAAATTTTCAAAACTATCTTTAAAAGATATTGATTATATAGTTTTTTATGAAAAACCTTTCTTAAAGTTTGAAAGGTTGTTAGAGACATATTTAGCTTTTGCTCCAAGAGGATTTCAATCTTTTTCAAAAGCAATGCCTATCTGGTTGAGAGATAAATTATTTCAAAAAAAAATGTTAATGGATGAATTAAAACGACACGACAAATCATTTGATCAAAAAGAAAAATTGAGATTTTCAGAGCATCATCTAAGCCATGCTGCAAGTGCTTTTTATCCATCGCCTTTTAAAGATGCAATTATACTTACAGCAGATGGTGTAGGAGAATGGGCAACCACAACTGTTGCAATTGGAAATGAAAATAAACTCGAAATTAAAAAAGAAATACATTTTCCTCATTCACTAGGTCTACTTTATTCAGCTTTTACATACTACACAGGGTTTAAAGTTAATAGTGGTGAGTATAAACTCATGGGTTTGGCTCCATATGGAAAACCCATCTATAAAGATAAAATTTATAATCATTTAATAGAAGTTAAAGATGATGGAAGTTTTCATCTTAATCAAAAATATTTTAATTATTCAACTGGACTTACAATGATAAATAAAGAATTTTGTAATTTATTTGGAAAAAAAGAAAGATCTCCAGAAAAAGATAAACTAGAGCAATTTCATATGGATATTGCTGCTTCAATTCAGGAAGTTACCGAAGAAATAATGATCAAATTAGTTAAATCCTTGAAAGAAGAATACAAAATAAATAATTTATGTCTAGCAGGCGGTGTTGCATTAAACTGTGTTGCAAATGGAAAAATTTTAAAAGAAAAATTATTTGAAAATATATGGATACAACCCGCAGCAGGAGACGCAGGTGGTTCATTAGGCGCTGCGCTTTCATTATGGCATATTGAATTAAATAAAAATAGAGAAATTAATAATTCTGATGATATGCAAGGTTCATATCTTGGACCTGAATATACCCAAGGAGAGATAAAGGAAGAGCTTTCAAAACTTGGTGCTAATTTTGAAATATTAGATGATGAAAAATTAATTGATAAAACATCTGAAAAATTAGCAAATGGAAATGCTATTGGATGGTTTCAAGGCAGGATGGAGTTTGGGCCTAGAGCTCTAGGTGGCAGATCAATCTTAGGAGACCCAACATCTGATAAAATGCAAAAAATATTAAATTTAAAAGTAAAATACAGAGAAAGTTTTAGACCTTTTGCACCTTCTGTTTTAAGGGAAAAAGTAAATGATTGGTTTGAGTTAAATGAAAATTCCCCTTATATGCTGCTTGTAGCAAAAGTTAAAAAAGACAAAATAATAAAGATGTCTCAAGAGGAAGAACAATTGTTTGGTATTGATAAATTAAATATTAAGAGATCAGAAATACCAGCTGTAACGCATGTAGATTATACCGCAAGAATTCAAACTGTTCATAAAGAAACAAATAAAAAATATTATGATCTAATTAATAGTTTTTATAAAAAAAAGAATTGTCCACTTTTAATAAATACCTCATTTAATGTAAGAGGGGAGCCAATAGTAAATACACCTACAGACGCTTTTAAATGTTTTATGGGTACAGAAATGGATAATTTAGTTATAGGAAATTGTTTTTTAGAAAAGGAAAAACAATCAGAAAATCTAAAAGTGAACTACAAAGATAAATTCGAATTAGATTAAATTAAAAAAATGAATAATAAATTTATAAAATCATTTATATTTTTTTTAACTTTTTTGATTTTTACTTCACATATTGCAGAGGCAAAACTATATAGAATTGGTGATAAAGTAGAAAATGAGATTAAATTTTCGAAAAAATTTAAATTACCTTTAGCAGATGGAGATTGGTACGTAGTTGATAGATATGGTTACTCGTATTATTTTTTACATTTTAAGGGAGTGGCGGTTGCAAGAATTGAAAACAAAGAAATTATGGAAGCAATATATGTTGAAAGAGCAAATCTTTCAGGTAAAGAAATGGCATATGTCGATAACAGTGTAATTTCATTTATTTTTAAAGATAAGTATGACGGCTGCTATCAAAGACCAGAATATTATATAGTAGAAGTTTATAAACGAGGTAGCACTCATAATTGTCTTGTAGCAAGACATTATGAAACAGAGAAAGAATTATATACACCAGACGATCCATTAAGAGGAAGTGCACAAATAAAAAAATGGATTAATGATAATTCAATAAAAGTTCCACCTATAACTTTTCATAGTTTTCACTCATATTTTTCAAGATTAAATAGAGGTGAGTGGTATGCCATACAATATATGGCAAATCCGAAACTTTATGATTCACCAAAATTAAAATATTTAACAGAAGAAACTTCAGAGTTTCATAAAGCCATCATAAGCGAATACCCTGAACATAAAATTACTATGGATAAATGGTTATCTGTATCTTCTAAAAGACATAGATACCTTGAAAAATTATTTAAAGCAAAAAAAAATCATCTACTAGACATAGAAAAATATTTAATTAATTCTGAAATTGATAAAGATACTAATACAGTGGAACAGTTAGAAAAGCTAAATCAATTATTAAAATCAGGAGTTTTAACTGAAGATGAGTTTAAAAAAGCTAAAGATAAAATTCTAAATTAAAATTATTTTCTGTGTTTGTTAAATGGATAAATATACCAATCGTCAACGAAAGATATTAGGTTAGAATGTTTTTTTAAATATCCATTTTTGGTTAAAAGTTTATAAATTTTGTCCTTATTAGTTGTAAAATTATGTTCGCACGTAATTATTCTAAATTTATATTTTGTAAAATCAAAATTTTTTAAAATATCATATTCGCTTCCTTCAGTATCAATTGAGAGATAATCAATAATTTTTGGTGCATTGTATTTTGCTAACAAATCATTCAACGAAATTGTTTCTAGAATATATTGTTGTTTTTTCTTTCTTATTTGTGAATCAGTTTTTAAATAATTTTTAATTGTAGAAAGTCCCGATGCTGAGTCTTCATGAAAAATTAATTTTGATTTTGAATTTTTCCAAACTAATTTTTTTTCTATATAGCAAGATCTATTGATACATAAATCTTTATAGAAAATTTTTGCTGGCTCAGCAACAATTCCATTCCAGTTAAATTTTTTTTCTAATAAATATGTATTTGAATCATCTTTACCATTTTCTGCACCAAATTCTACAAAGAAACCTTTTCTTTTGAAGTTAAGTTCATTTAATACAAATATGTCTTGACCAAATTGAGATTCAAAAAAAGACAAACATTTAATTGTACGATCAATTTTATTTTTATTTTTTATTGTTTTTAATAAATTGGTAATTTTTGTTGCTTTAAATTTATTATATTTAATAATTTTTAGATTAATAATTTTAAGAATGCGATGAATTATATTTATCACAAATTTTAAAAAATAATCACTTTACAAATGTGTCGTTAAATTGCTTAGTAACTCTCACAAATGTCGTACACTTACTAAGTTGCTTTAATGAGGGGGCCCCAACATAAGTGCAACTACTTCTAACACCACCTAATATATCTTTAATGGTATCATTAATTTTTCCTCTGTACTTTACTCTTACAGTTCTACCTTCGCTGCTTCTATAATCGGATAATCCACCATAATGCTTTTTATTTGCAGTTTCAGAACTTGATCCATAAAATTCTATATATTTTGATCCATTAGATTTAACTAATTTACCTTTTCCTTCATCATGACCTGCAAGCATACCACCAAGCATTACAAAATCAGCACCACCACCAAATCCTTTTGCAACATCACCTGGGCATGTACATCCACCATCAGCAATGATATGAGCGCCTAAACCATGAGCAGCATCTGCACATTCAATTACTGCACTTAATTGAGGATAACCAACTCCTGTTTGAATTCTTGTAGTACAAACAGAACCAGGTCCAATTCCAACTTTAACTATATCAGCACCTGATAATATTAATTCTTGTGTCATGTCAGCTGTTACAACATTTCCTGCAATAATAGTTTTAGTTGGATATTTATCTCTAACGGATTTTAGAAAACTTGAAAAATATTCAGAGTAACCATTTGCAACATCGATACAGATAAACTTAAAGAAACTATATTCCTTTAAAATTTTGTCTAAAGTTTCAAAGTCTTCTTTTTTAATACCAATTGATAATGCAACATTTGGATAAATAGATTTAATATTTTTAAATGCTTTTATTTTTTTAACATCATGTTGTTTAGTTAGACATGTAATCATGCCAAATTCAGACATTTTTTCTGCAACACCTAATTCTCCAACACCATCCATATTAGCGGCCATTATTGGAATGCCTGACCACTCATTATTTGAGTATTTAAATCTATAGGTTCTTTTAAGATTAACGTCTTTACGGCTTTGAAGAGTACTTCTTTTTGGTCTAAATAGTACGTCTGAATAATCTAGTTTTAGGT
>Ga0255759_10000634_pt1 | contig 31653 bp, 41 predicted proteins | sample 101ome_20_FD_179959 | JGI IMG/M metagenome (GOLD analysis project Ga0255759, IMG submission 179959) | Coastal salt marsh microbial communities from the Groves Creek Marsh, Skidaway Island, Georgia - 101404AT metaG (version 2) | ecosystem: Environmental > Aquatic > Marine > Intertidal zone >...
AAGACGCTTCTTGAGAGCATCATAATCCTTGAACTGATCTGCGGCAACCAGTTCGGCAAGGGAATATTCCTTCTTCCAGATTGCCTCCATGGCATCATCATCGTCCAGGAGAGCATCAGGACGTGCGAACTCACTGGAGTCATAGTTGCGATAACCAGCAACGTTCTTTGCCTTCAGTTTGAAGTTAGCACCACCCCAGAAGTCAAAGGGATCGATTGCTTCCTCATCTTCAAACTCAGGTTGCATTGCAGCAGTGAGTTTGTCGAAGATCTTCTTACCAAACTTGTAAAGCATGACTTTACCCTCATTCTGAGGATTGGCAGGATCCTTGACCACATAGACGTTAGCAATGTAGGTCAGTTTACGCTTCTGCTTACGTGCCTGTTCCTTACCAGCATCGGTGCCGTTGTTCCACAGCATCGTGTTGTACTCGGACACAGGATCCTTCTGACCAAGAGTAGTCAGGGAGTTCTCAATATACCAACCACCAGGACCTTGGAAGGCGTGACTGTAGAGTTTCACGAAAGGAAGGTCCTCACCTTCAGGAGCAGGAAGGAAACGGATGACGGCATAACCATTGCCGCTTTTATCACATTCCAGTTTCCAGAGACGGTCATCACCATTAGAACCGCCATTGTTATTCATTTTTTCGACTTCCTTGACCAGTTTTGCGGTCAGGTTGCCAAGCTTAGATTGCTTTTTAAGGTCGGAAAACGACATTCGGATTACCTCGGATTAATTGGATTCGGGGGATTTACTCGGATAGTATAGCAAGGATGCCCTCAGTCGTCAAGATAGTCTGTGAGGGATTCAATTGTCTGTTTCATACTGTCGAATAAAACTTGCATATCGGTATTTGCTGGGAAACCCATCATAACTACCGATTTGCGTAGGTTCTCTTTCATCTCAACCGCTTGTGGGTCGTCTGAAAGGGACAACCTAGTATACATGATTCTTTGCTTTTCTAGCAAGACTTTCAACTTTTCAACATGTTCCAATCTCGTCTCACGATCCATCGTGTGGAAAGTGAGAATACTTCCATAGATTTCTTCTTGAAGATCGTTAATTTCTTCAAGTTCTTCTTGAATAATGTCAGATTTAAAAAATTCACTCATTGATAATAGACCGTAAGATTTTTTTATATTGGAACATATCAATATTTAGAAACGGAGAATACTTCTTTAATTTCAAACTGACGGTTTCCCACACTGGATCAGTCAACTTTTTATCAAAGTTTTTTGAGAAATGGAATACTTTGTCGAAGATTGTTAAAGTTTCTAGCGATACGCTCCCGCTTAGATACTTTTTGAGTATCAGAGGGTGACCTTTGGTACAGTTGAACAAAGTCTCTAACTCGTTCTCCGATAACAATTCGTTGCTTTGCTCTTTGAATAAGTACGTCAAACTCTGTTGGCGTTTCATCCAATCGGCGTAATTTCTTTCGCCAGAATTGATAATTTCTCCAATCCATAGGTTTTGCGGGTTGTCGGTGGCAGTGAAATTAGATACTAAAAAATCTACGACTTCTTTATCAGAGTACTTGCGGGAAGTTTTTTCGAACCAGTACTTATCCTTTCGTTTGTTGAAAGAAGTTATACTGGCACGTGTCTTCGCGCCATACTTGAAGAAGTCGTATTTTGGGTTTGTGAAATGATTTTTTAGTGAGAGATAATGTTGATAAGTTTCAAAAGGACTCACGATCATAGAGGCAGTTTTGCCCTAGAAGTTCGCTTCATGAAGTTGAGGCGAGTTGCATCCCACTTCAGTCGCTCCTTCAGGGGTTTAGAAATCAGTTTCACCACTGATTCTACCTCAAGATTATTGATTTCGCAATAGTGACAGATGGCATCAATATAGTTGACATTTTCTTCTGCCACAATTTTCTCGATCTCCAGAGCAAATCTGGATGGTGTTAAGAATTTGTTTTCTATTGCTTGTTCTAGTTCTTTATTCTGTTCCATAGAGTTCCAGTTTATCTCTAACAAACTTTCCAATGTATTTGGTGAGTAGTTTGATGTACTTTGATTTGTCTCGTTCTTCATAAACGACGCATTCTCCATTTTCACATGCCATGATGATTACAAGTTTTTTGACTGAAATACCAGTCAGTTCGTACAGCATACAACCATATGCCATGCACTGTACAAAATAGTGGTCGATCCACTCTCGTGGTTTTGGTTTTTTAGAAGTCTTAAAGTCGATTATTGCTAGTTCGCCATCATATTCAGCAATACAATCAACGGTTCCAGCAATGCCTAGTTGCTTACTATATAGGGAACCTTCAAGTGCGTATATATTATTTATACGATTTAAGTCTGTTTTTGAGATTTTGAATAAGAAATCGGAAATGGGTTGTACTTTTGGGAGTTCTTCATTCTTCAAATGATGCTCCACAAGAGTGTGCATATCCGTACCACGACTTGTTGCTTTCTTCGTGATACGGTCTGCTTCCTCATTACCAACTTTCTTTCTCCAATTGATAAAGATCTCCTTATTAAAATGACTGGTCACCGAAGTAATGGAGACCAGTCGGAGAAGTTCTTCTTCATCTGGAACGGAGTAATATCTTACTCCATCAATAGTCTCCCTCTCAAGTTGAGGGAGCTCAATATCAACGTGTTTGAACATTAAAAACCTGCTTCTCGTTTAGCAATAATGTATTCTTTGACCAGTCCAGAACGGACAATATCATCAACTTCAAACTCAATCATATCAAAAGATTGCATTTTACGCAAGACATTCATAAAGTCTACGATACCATTGCGCTCGTTCGTCTTTTGTAAATCGGACTGAACAGCATCTCCACAGAAACAAATTTTGGTATTCTCACCAACACGAGTGATAATACTATCAAGTTCGTGGAAGTTGAGGTTCTGAAATTCATCAACAATCACAATCGCATTATCAAGTGTGGTGCCACGAAGGAAAGAAGTGCTCCAGAACTTGATGGTTTCTTGTGATTTCAGATTACCATAGAGCATCTCAAAGTCAGCATCAGAAGGCATCTGGAACATATACTTTACCATATTCTTATAAGGAATTTGGTAGATGTCTGCCTTATCTTCATGCGAACCAGGAAGAAAACCAATCTCTCTGGTTGCTACAAGAGAGCGTACAAGGTAGATACGCTCATATGGGGTATATTCACTTAAAACATCTCTAAGGGCATTGTAGAGCGTTATAAACGTCTTCCCTGTTCCTGCACATCCATAGGCAACTAAATGTTTTCCTTCTTTATATGAATCAAAAAGTTTTTTTTGATTTTCTGTGAGTGGATCAATTTCCACCAAATATTCAGAACTCAGAGGTTTTTTCCTCTTCATCTGCTTTGCCGTGAGTCCAACCCCAATGGGTTGTTCTGCAGATGCTCTTTTTCTTCTGGGCATGTTAGATCTTTAAGTTTTTTGCGCCTGGTGCTTTAGATGCTTTTGCAAGCACTTCATTCCATCCTGGATTTTTTGCAATCAGTTTGTCTCTCCATTCACCAACGTCAGTAGCCATCGGTGCGGTGGATGGATCGGACCAATCGCGTGTCCAGTCTGGATTATCTTCTAACCACTGATTCCAGTCGTGAATACTCATCACAACTTCTTTTTGCTCACCAGTGGTTTTATTCACTACGGGATATGTTGCCATTGTTAGAAAATCAAGATAAAGATATTTAGACCCATTCCAGTGCTTCTGCCACTGTAGGGAATTGTTCGGAAAACACCTTCTTGCATTCATTAGCAATGTCCATGTGCTCCTTCTGAGTGCCGTTTGCAGACCTCAGAGTGATGTAATGGATCCACGAACGACAGGAACCAGACATATAGAGTCGGGTAGGAGTTGCCAGAGGAAGCACAAAACGAGCACACTCCTTTGCGATTCCTTCATCAAGCATGGTTTGATACAATGCCATTGCATCCTTGAAGTGATTCTCCATCAATGCTTCATACTTCTTCCGAGTTTCTTCAGAAATATCATCAATAGAGTTCTGACGATTCTTGGTGTCTTGCCGACGAAGTTCAGGGAGGGGGATCGTCTCCGCGAGTAGGGAACTATCAGCATAGCGTTGCGAAAATTCTTGATATGTGAAGGACCTATGCCGGAGCACTTGAGCTGCAAGACCACGAGTAGTCTCAATCTCCAGAGTCATGAAACTCTGTTCAAACACAGACCAATGATTGTGCTTAATACAATAACCCAACAACTTAGCATAGTTGGGGTTTTCCTGATTATTAGGGTTACTCACACGAGCAACATATGCCATTGTCTTCTCCGCATCAGGAGTGACACTTACCAATTTTACACTCATTTTTGTTCCTCGTTAGTCTGGGTATCCATCGTCATCTTCAAAGATCTCGTCATAATCATGTAGTGTTGAATCCTGATACTTCAAGTAACTTTCAGTATCAGAATAGATTTCTGCTTTGAGAGAATCAACCAACAGTTCAAGATTACGGACAATCAGTTTTAGTTTTTCTTTGTCCATAGAATAGATTTCTCTCTATCCATTTTACACAAAAAAAGAGGGTTCGTCAAGAACCCTCTGAATCTTATTTACTTAGCAACTTGACCTCTGCATAGATTAGAAGAAAAAATGCGGCGGAAAAGGCAGTGAATGATCCTACCAGTGTTCCGATCATTTTGTCTTCTCTCTGAAAAGGTTTTTCTCGAACTTGATTCCGCGATAGATCTCGCTGAACCACTGCTCTTGTTGCAGTTGCTTCAGTGCCTCACGACGCTGTTCGGTGTCGTAAGATTGTCCACGGTAAACGACTTTAGACATAGTTCTACTCCAAAGAAATGAGATGGTTAATCCCGTTCCTTCGGGCGGCGTTTGCGTCCTCTATGAGGATGAACGATCCGTTCCGCGTCGTCCTACTTGCGTCCTATTCTTCTACCTCAAAACATGAGGGATCTGTCCATTTAGAATAACTTTGAATAAAGTCTATTTTCTGTGGGAGAGAAAGAGACTTAGTATCCAACGTTCTTTCTACCAACCAATCAAACTGCTCACAAGTAAGAAGTAATGATGATTCTGGGGAGGACAGTGCCAGCAATAGAGGTAAAATCATAGGATGAACGTAAGGGTATTATACCCTCGATACTGTATATAGTCAAGAAGTTTTGTAACTTGTGATACAAAACCCTACAGACCCAAAATTTTGCCGGAGTTTTTTTCGACGATTCCGGGAAACAAAAGTCAATTTTCGTTTAGCTTCTTGATTTCAAACAAAGATGACTTCTGATATTTTTTTATCTTCTTATACTCCTTGATGATCTTATCGACCTCTTTGTTAGGAATTTTTACTGTAAGATCGTCATTATCATCTGCAGAAACGAATCCAAGACCAGACTTCCTCTCTTGCTCTTTCATATCAACAAATTCATTAATGTTTTCTTGAATTTCATTACGAATTAATTGATTTATTTGCTCTCTAAGAATTTCTTCGTTCATTTCTTTTTCTTCTTTTCGTTTGGTACGTAACCCCACATCTTAGGACTGACTGTTCCCTCAGTCCACTTCATTCCCCTAAAATCACGATACTTATCCCAGTACTGATCAAAGATATCTGATTGAAGACCCTGAACAATATCATATTTTTGTTCTCCATTGTCTCCATAGGTCACAAGATAAGAATCTCGTGGAAGACTCTTATCATTGGCAGCAGAAGGATCACAATTTGGAGCAATAATATTAATTCCCTTTCCCATATTAGGAACGACCTCCCCAATTAATCTGAGGGAATGCTTGAGCGACAACATCTTGAGTGATTTTGTACTTGTCACTCAACCTCTTATCCTTCACAAGACAAACAATTTCTGCCTCAAGAGGATGAAGACCCTCTAGGAGATTGATGAACATTGTTTCACGACGAATGGCATTGATACCATTATTTCCGCCCTTGATGAAGTGATAGAAGTTCTTACATTCTCTACGAAGAGTTGTCTTTCCATCAGTATCAGATGCTCCTAGAGAAAAAGAACCCATCTCATACATTCTACGAACTTCTTGCGTAATCTTAGTAGAAAGGGTTCCACTAGAAGTTGTCTGCTCAGCATATCCAGAGTAAGGAACTGCTCCTTCTGGTAGTGCGGAAATGACAGATTCGTCAAAGTTCCAGATTAAAAGCATCCGAAGAGCTGGGTGATTGTACTTTTGAAGTACTTCTACCTTTTTTGCTTTTGATCTTTGCTTCGAAACAAGATCAAGAATCTCAAAAATAAGAGGGTTATTTGGAAGATCTAGACTTTGAGTTGTCGTTTTTGCTTTACTCGTCGTCTTCTTCGTCGTTGATTTCGTAGTCATGATAGTTGTCAAAGTTAAATGCGATCACCTCATCTGGTATCAAGTTTCCTTGATTGTCAAACATTTCGGGGTGAGGTCTTGGTACTTCCCGATAGTTCATCATATATTCTCTGGCAGTCCATCCAATCACAAGTCCCACTACAAGAAATAAAATAGTCAGAAACGAACCAAAAACTAGACTAACTGCTAACATTTTTCTTTCTCCGGGAAATTGTCTTTCTTTTCCTTGACTTGAAGGAAAACTCGAAATAAATGGTGACTTCCCGATTCAGAAAGCAAACCATCTTTTCGAAGATGATATGAAATGGGTAGGTTTGCTCTCTTTTACCTCCATTAAGTAGAAACTCAACGCCACGGTTTCTGTGGACTTCTGATTTATTTATGTTAGGACTTGATGACTTGTTGCTCTTTGAGGAATTTGATTGTGTCAACAGAACCTCCCAATTTTTTACTGTCACATACTACCTGTGGGAAAGTAGATCCCTTCCCAAACTCAGCATAAAACTCTTCTTTGGTAAAATGCTCACCAAGATTATAGACCACATAGTTGCTACCTGTCAATTCCAATACCTGTTTGACTTTGTAGCAATATGGGCAATTGTCTTTTGAATATACGGCAAAATTCATAATTTTTTCTTTTAATATTCATAATACTTGTTTTTTGTTGTATTGTCAATACAACTTTATTTCTCTGTAATTTGAATTGGTGATTTCATTTATTTCTTTTTTAATTCTTGCTCTTTCATCATTTGTTTTATAAACTTCTCTCGCAAGAGAAATAAATTCATCATCAAATTCTTTCAATTTTTCTTTTTCTCTAATTTTATCTTCCACTCTCCACAATTTTTTATTTATTTTTTTCAATTTAACTTCATGATCAAGAATGTATTGTGTGAGTGTCATTTTGATTTGATTCAAGTGCTCCAATTCTTTCTGGACATATTCATTATCAGTGTACATCAGTTTTATTTCAAGAATTGTAATTTTATCAATCAATTCCCCAACTGATATTGGGACTGTAATAATCATAAGGTCAATAGGCTACACATCTAAAGGCACGAACACGGTAAGTATTTGTTTTATTCACATAATTACTGGATCCATTTTGATAGTTAACTGACCAAGCAGTTGTGTCATTACATTCAGTTCTACTCCAATAATTATGAGAAGAATAAGAATCCCAATGAGATTTGCATTCATATCCAGGATTCTCAAGTTCTAATTTTGTCGGAACAAACCAGTCACGACAGGCAGCATTTGACTCTGCAGATCTTACAGCATCATCTATATTATCCCAGGTTGTTGACACCTCAGTAGATGCTGGTGCAACAATCCAGGCAATACCACCATTACGACATACTAAATTTCCAGAACTCTCGATAGTGTCACCTAATGACGCCCTTTGAACTAGAGTACGTTCAAATCTTTGGTGTGCTTCAAATGTTCGTCCAAATATGATTCCCATTATGGAAAAATTAATTTAATCCTCATGCTATTTATAATTCATGTTCAAAGGAGATTTATTGGTTTTGCTTAATGGTCGTTCCTTTTTATTTTCCCCCTCAATATTAAATATAATTTCTTTGTATGCTTTTTCAATTTCATCCTGTGTAAATTCAATCCTTGGCTCATTTAACCTAGAGGATAAATGAGAATGAAATGCAGAAATTCTCATTGCTTCGGGATAGAATTTTTCGTCCCTCTCAATAATATGAAAATTATCATATGTGATATTGATAGGATGAGTTCCAGCAACAACAACTGATGCCTTTTTATCAAAACATTTTCTGATATGCTGTCCGCAACTATCACATCCAATGAAATAATCAACGGCATCTATTATCGCACACCATTCTCTCAAATTTGGATCAGGATCTGGTTTGTATGTTTTTTTATTATGAAAATCTTTTGCTCCCATAAAAATTACATTATAATCTTTTGTTAGATTATCAATAAAATAATCTAACATATTATTTGGAATAGATCTAAGACTATCATCAAACACTCCAGAGTCATGTGGTAACGCAGTAGATCCATATGGTTGAATTAAAATAGTTTTCTCCTTTTTGTGTTGCTCCTTTGCCTCTTGGATGATTTCAAATGCCTTTCTTTTTTCTGCCAAAGAAAGGCGAAGTTGCATTGGTGGTAGATCATCATGTTCAGACGCTTCATTAATACAGATATCAAATGCTTCTCTCAAAGAGATTTCATTTCTATAATATGCAGGAATGCGATAAGGTTCTGGAGAGATTACCTTATCTGCCTTCCAGAATAGATCAAAAGATCCTTTTGAGTCTGGATTAAAAGTTCTCTCCTGAAGTTCAGAGAATCCCCAGGTAATGTAATCCCACCCAAGAATCATAATATACCACTCTTCATCTGGATGATTCTTATGATATTTAAGTAGTGCTGGAAGAGCAGTAATAATTCTACCAAATCCACCATCAAGAGTTATAATTGTAGTCATTATGAATAAGAAATTTTGTTTGAAGGTGTAATTGGCGAAATTATATAATTGTTTAATACCAAATAGTCAATGTCAAGATTGATAAATGCTTCAATAGCATCCTCTGGTGTTTCTACAATGGGTTTTCCATTGTCATTGAATGAGGTATTTAAAATCACAGGAACTTTAGAAACATCATTAAACTTTCTAATCAGAGTTGTAACCTCTGGATATAATTCTTCATTGGCAGTTTGGATTCTACATGTATGATCTACATGTGTAATTGCTGCTATTTGATCTCGTTTATCTTCTTTAACTGTAAGAGAGTATAGCATATATGGGGAGCAAAAGTCTTCCTCAAAGTAATCGTTCAAGTGTTCTTCAAGAATAATTCCAGCAAAAGGTCTCCAGTTTTCTCTATGTTTTACTCTTAAATTCATAATGTCTTTATTGGATGCTGGTCCTGGGTGCATCAACAAAGAACGAGATCCTAATGCTCTCGGTCCAAACTCTGATCTACCTTGAAACCATCCAATAATTTTATTTTCACTAAGTTTCTGTGCCGTGAACTCACAAAGTTCCTCAAAATTATCATATTTTTTATACTTCAATTTAAATTTTTTCAATTGAGTTTCTACTTCTTCATCAGAATATTTTTTTCCAAGAAGAGCTATGTTTTTTGGCAAAGAAACTTTTTGTTTTGATTTAAATACTCCATAACATGCCGCACCAAAATGAAGACCAGAATCACTGGTGCAAGGGGGAATGTGAATATTGAATCCAAGACTTTTTATTCTACTATTTGCTAAAACATTTAGAAATGATCCTCCAGCAAGACATATATTATCTTCAAGATAATTTAGATCTCTAAGATCCGAAAAATATTCTACCATCGCATCTTCAAAATTTTTCTGAACAATATAAGCTCTTTCATCGGCACTAATCAAAGAGTAATGTTTATTCTGAAATACTATGTAAGGAAAATCTCCATATACTAAATCTTTTGATTTTTCATATTCCTTACAATCATCAAACTTTTCGGACTTTCCATAGGCAGAAAGTCCCATAATCTTACCATCCCAAGTCTCTCTATGCTCTTCATCATATTCTCCAATAGATTTTGAAGTCTTTTTACAATAAATTCGATGCGAATTATCGTGATAGTAAGCTCCAAAATTATTTGTTTCCCTTATGCCATTAAAAACCCTTAAAATATTTTTTTCTTTATTAAAGTATCCTATTGTATTTGTTTCATAAGATAAAATTTCTTCATATCTACTACCATATATTATAGATCCTGCACCATCTATTGTAACAATACTTCCCTCATTAAAATCAGAAGAAAATACTGATGATGCGACATGAGAAAGGTGATGAGATACTACATGGAATTTTGCATTTGGAAAAAGTTTTTCTATTTTTTCTTTAATCTCACCATTATAAAATCTTCTATAAAAAATTTCAACACACATTGAAGGAATATAAATTTCATCTACATCTTCATACGAAATATTTCCCTCTTCCAAACAGTATTCAATAGATTTTGTTGGGAAATTTCCTTCATATTTTTTATGTGTCAATCTTTCTTCAGAAATAGAAGAAACGTGTTCCCCATCAATGAAAAGAGTTGCTCCAGAATCATGTACCCAGGTATAATCTCCCTGATCATTTTTGGACTTGTTTGCTTCCCAGTCAAACGCACCATAAATTCCCATCACAATCATAAATTTTACCTCAAATTTTCATTTCAATGCTGATGTTTACTCATCAATCTCATCTAAAAATTTTGATGCTTCTCTTTCCATTTCATCCCAATTCATTTTATTAATCCCTTCGTATCCAACCTCCGCCAGAAGTTTTATATATCCTCTCGGAACAACCTCAAGTTTAAAGTAATCCTTTACACTTTCATAATCCGGATGATCAGTTTGAATTCTTAAATCCATTACATGAAGAACTTTTTTCACATCTTCAAGAGTTTGGATTTTATCAACAGACAATTTATATCTTCTTGTTGGTTTTTCAGTCATAATTAATCTCAAATGAATTCATTTTAGAATATTTAGACCACCATTGCAAGTGGTTAATGTGAGGATCTTTTTGCCTCTCAAATTGAACATGAAGGGCGAGAGATGGTATGGGATTAACTCGCACTACATGATTCTCCCATATGTCACATATCGTATTTCCCTCATGAACCAGTTCATCTATTGGATCAACTCCATTCCAAGGTGTATACTTTGATGCTAGTTTTTCAAAAAGTTCCCAGTGATTTTGAAATACTTTTGGTGTTGTCATCATTGTAAATGTTGTCCATATTCCCTCCTTCCAATGTCTAACTGGAGTTCTAAACACCCTGCCAGGAAAGATATGTCCCAACTCATAATCCTCGGGATTGTCAAAAGGAAATAAGCAAAGTTCCTTATCCAAATTATAACATGATTTTAGATACTGATAAGAAGATAACATTTCTGATATTGCTTCCGTGCAGTGTAAGTAATCATCTTCTACGGAGTATATTAGATCGGCATTAGAATTTTTGCAGTATTCAAATTGCTTGAGTCCACTAAAACGAAATCCAGGAACTTCAAGATCTATAAGTTTATATGGATGTTTGGAGTATGAAAAAATTTTCTGTATCTCATCAATACAATTTTTAGTGCAGTGGTCATTCAGAATAAGAAATGAAACTTCATGCTGCGAAATTACATTTGCAGAATTAACTAAGGAACTAACACATCCTAATAGTAAATTTTTTTTAGATAGATCAATATATCTTGCTTTGTCTTTACCATGAATGTTTTTTCCGTCATGTATTCTTACAACAATTTCAAGTTTCATTTTTCAATCTAATATGTTATCTCAAAAGATTTTTTTATCTCTATATTTACATTTCCTGCAATAGAAATACGATAATCATCACTAGTATAAAATGGATATACTTGATGATTGAGACTAGAAGGAAACATTATCATTGTTCCTTCCCAAGATTTATCAACAGGGAGAGTCATGTTAGTAATTCTTCCAAAAATGTTTAGATAACTAAACGAAAACATGGAATTTAATTTAGTATTTGAATCCTTACAGTTTGAAAAATTTTGTTCTTCCTCATGATCAAACGGCACTTGAATCCAAACAACATATGATAAGCTACATGAATGATCATGCATTGGATTAAACTCATATTTTTTCTGAAAGTTAATCCATTGATCTACAACTGCAAATCTTAATTTATCCACATCACCACCCTCTTCAGAAGAAAGATAAAACTTTTCAGATGAAGATTGTATATAAGGATTTAAAATTTCTTGAATTATTTTTGGAGATTGATATTCTTTTTCAATATTACCAGCCAACTTGCTGTTCCATTTTTGAAAATCAGTTGAGTTTTCAAGAACTTTTTTCACTTCTACTTTAATAGAATCAAGATCTTTTGATGATAGTTTAGTTTTTACGAAAATAGGTTCTTTGTGGTAATGTGTTACATGTTTCATTTCACTAATACTGAATTTGTAAGTTTTGTTGTTTCCTCCAAAATTCTAGTCCACTATATTTTTTAACTATCTCAGGCGGAAGAATGTTTCTTGGGGGATTGTACTCCACTTCATTTCTTACCGTATGCAATCCTTTCAAATTACATTTTTCATCAAATAGATCATTAGAATATCCCACTTCCTTAAAATTGTGAGGGAAGTAGGGTTTTTCTAAAAATTCATATATCTGTCTCATTGTTTTTTCAGGTTCTCTACACAGATCCTCATACTCTATGATGTAAATCATTTCTGGATTAAAATAATATCCTTGATTTAACCACATTAAAGACTTAGATACTGTTCCATCTGCAGGTTCCATTAACAGATCACACCGCTCAAAACAGGATTCAAGACTAGACTCCTCAACTATTGTATTGGGATAAAAAGGATTTTTTGAAAAAATAATCTCAAATGAATTTAAGATAGAAACAATGTCCCTTACAGTACACAAAATTTTTGTATATGGAAAGAGTGATTTTAAAAAACTAGTTTTTTTAGTCCAAGTTCTTGAAGTGTCAAAGATAATTTGTTCCTTCCTATGCTTATAATATCCATCAAAAATTCCATATATTACATTCTTTCTTTGCTCTTCATTTACTAATAGATTAGACTCACTAGCACTGATTACCTCAAGGCACATTCCAGTTGCCGATTCTAATGGTGAAGATATATCGGCGTAAAAATTTGGATTTTGACTAAGAATACTTGAAAGCAATGTTGATCCGGATCTTGGAAGACCCGATATAAAATAATATGAATTCATATTATTTTTGTGGGTATATGGTTCCTTTGGGAAGAGCAATTAAACTAAAAGATATTGAGATTGTTTCTTCATCATGATCATTTGGTTCCACGGATACGGGAAGATAAGACGGGTATAACAAAACACTTCCCTCAACAGGAACAACACGAATAACTTCTGCCGTAAATTGATTCTTTTCTTTTGCAAGTTGGCGTCCATACCAAAGAGGATTCAACGATGGATTGCGAATACAAAATTTACCACTTCCATGTGGAGCCTTTAAATAAAAAACACCAGTAAAAGTGTCTCCATGTACGTGTTCACTAATAATACATTGACGACTATCATTCACATTCAACCAGGCAGACGTTAAGGCAATATCACATGGAACAAAATCAAGATCAGAAACTGCTTTGAATCCCATTTGGCAGAAATATTCAAAAAGTTCTTTTAGTTCTGCAACTCCTTGAAGTGTATCTGGAGATTGATATCCATTAATGTTTGACCTGGGGGTTTCTTTTGTTGGATTATTTTCTTTGTATTCTTTTACTGCATTCAGAAATGATTCTTTATCATTTTCAAATTCCCAATAATCGCTCTGCCAGAAAGGAACAGAATAAATTGACGTAAGATCCATAATTCAAGAATAATTTTAACTATTATAATTTATATGTGTTTAAAAATCAAGTTTTTGTGTTCCCATAATAGATGACTTTGACCTTTTTATCTGTTTTAAAATTTCTCCACATGTCAACAACGATACTGTCTTCGGGAATATCGCAATACAATTTATCCTCCTTAAAATATGTTGTAAAGGAACTATGTGCCAATAGAATTACAGATGGTTCAAGAATTGTATCTTCTCCAACAAATGGATCAATATACTTTGGTTCAAATCCAAATTCTTCGCAATAGTTTCCAATCAAAATACTATAACTTCCATCAATGTAAGGAACATCTGGTTTGTATGCTTTCCCATGAATTACAATTGGCATCCCATTCTGTTTAGCCAATTCAACTAGTTTTAAAGCAATGTTCTTTGCCTGAACCTCACGAGTATGCATGATTGAACCGAAAAAATCATATCCCAAATCAAGTTTTTGAGACAAGTATTTAAGTGCGATATTGTCTCTAGGATGACAGGCACCCCCATCACCCATTCCCGCCTTCATATATTTGGAACTGATTATTCTATCTGTGGATTTGCAGAGAGCACCAGTAACTACATCTACATCAATATTACCTTGCCTTTCTGCAACGTCTTGTATCATATTTACAAATGATAATTTGGTGCTGACTAAAGTGTTATAAAAAACTTTAATACATTCACATTCATCCCAATTTGATACAACTATGGGTGGATCGTTTTTGATTACACTTTTATATAATGAAATAAGAGTTTCCACTTCTCGATTGGATTCTCCACTTTCATTTCCCAGAATAATCAAATCTGGATTGATCATATCATGTTTGACTGATCCCATCGCAATAAAATATGGGTTGTAGACAAACCTAGGATTAGTAACATGTTGTACCAGATGTTCTCTTACTGTTCCTGGAAGAACTGTAGATATCAATACTAGAATCTGATTAGAATTCATGTATTGATTTGCCTCTTTGAGTACGTCCTGAACAATAGAATAATCAAAGTCTTTTGGTGGAAGATCGGAAATGGGTTTTCTACCATCATATTTTGGGTCGTGTGGAGTTGGAATAGCAATGAAAACGATTTCCACATCTTCAACTGCTTCTTTAATTGACGATTTAATGTCAATTAAATCTGTTTCTACATCTCGTATGTCATACCCTTTGACCAGATGCCCTTGTTCAGCAAATACTTCTGAACAGGGAAGACCAAGTTTTCCAAGACCAATAAACGATAAATTCATTTTCTTTCCAGATCAAGTGTGACACAATGAAATCCTCCACCAAGAGTTCTTTGATGTCTCATGGGAAGCATGACACATTCAATGTTGTGCCTTTCCAATTCCTTTCTTAAGTTATGTTGATGTTCTTCAAGAACAACAAGGTTTTGATTAATAGAAAACAAATTCATATTAATCCACTTAGAGGCATTATTATAACATGAATGGTATCCAATATCAACTGGTTCTGGACACCAAACAGCATCCCAATCACAAAATGGTTTGGGAAGGATGTCTTTCGACTTTATCCTCTCAGGATTAAGAAGCATCAGACCATCTCTTAAAAATGCTACGGTGCTATCAATGTGCATGTAACTATAAACACCTTCAAGTGTATGAACCTTTACAGAACTTCCCAACAAATCTTGAAGTAATTGTGCTCCTTTTTTATTTCCACTGTTTGAAACAAGATACAGAACATCCCCATTAGCACGAATAATGTTTGCAGCATCAAATGCTGGTGAATGTTCTGTCAATGAAAGTACATCCTTATTGCCCAAGCATTCTAAATTATAGAGTCTTTCATCATAAGAACAATCAACAGAAACCACATTATTTAAATGTTTGTCAAATGATTTCCATTCATTATGTCGTGCCCGAATAGGCATTGGCGTTGAAAGAGTTAGTTCACCGTGAATAAAAACACTATCTCTTGGACAATAGTTGTAATACTTTGGATTGTTTCTTTCTGGTCTAACTACCTCAACACCTTCAGATCTTAAGAAACTGACAAAGACCTCAAGATCCTCAGATGCTTCTTCTATTACTTGCTGAGGATAATTTCCTACAGAAATTTCTGACGTATCACTTACGTCGGCATAGTTTATAGTCCTCATACTCAGTTCAAGCTCTGGAATTTTTGATTGTTCTACAACTCCAACAACAACTTTATTAAGTTGTGCCCATTCATTCTTAGAGTTCATTATAAAGATCTAATTGTAAAAATGGTCAAATTTATTTCTATTTGATTTTTCATAAAAACTAACAGGAATTAATGGATCGTTTTTTTTAAATTGTGCTGACAAAGTATCCGGATACTTTGGACACATTCCACATACAGGTTCTGCCTTTCTATTAAAAAATTCAACAATTTCATCGTCAGTGCATTTTGGAGTTAATGGAGTATATTTTAAATAAGGATTCCATTTTTCAGACAATAAATCACCATATTTTTCTTTTTGTAATTGTAAGTATGCAGTCATGCAGCATTTGTATATGTTGTCTTCGTACAATTGGAAACATTCATGACCAGAACGACAATACTTCCAAGCTTGTTCCGGGTCTTTATGGTCGAAAGGTTCAAAATTAATCCCAAATCCTTTATATGCAGTAGCCCAGTTATTATACATATCATTTACGTTTATTTCTATATCATAAGACTCCTTCCATTTATCCAATATTTTAAAAACTTTGGATAATTTATCTACATATTTTATATTTTTTGGGGTTGAATGTATTGATATTGATAAAGCACAATTTGTTTTTTCTAATGCTTCAGGCAAATCTTTATGATTTTTTTCATTTAACAATAATCCATTTGTTACAAGTTCAAAACGAGAACCTTTTGGTTGTGTCCACATTTCCCGTGTTAGATAAATTATATCTACTAAGTTTTTGTGTAGTAAAGGTTCTCCTCCCAAAATTGCCATCAATTTTGGAGATACTCTATCACTCCACAAAGAGTACCAATTTTCCAATTCTTCAATATCAACAAACCAATTATGTCCATGATTTGTAAAGTGCATACATCCCTGACATGTTAAATTACAATTATGAGTAATGTGCCACTCTAAATGAGGAATTTCTATCATTTGCTTTCTATGAATAAAAGGCGATTTTACTATTCTTTGAATCTTCCCATCTAACTTTTTTGGTCATTATAAAATCGTTTGATTTTCCAAAAGTAAAGAAATCTTCTAGGTCAAATTTATGATGTTCATTTTTCCACCAATCATAATACAAATCTCTACATGGTCCATGCCAATCTCTTGACATTCCCTGATCATCATAATCGCTACCAAGGTCGGGATTATTTGTAATCAATGGTATGGAATATGTGTTCCCACCACGAAGAATAAAAACATCCACCATTCCATAGATACTTTTCAATCTAACATCATTATACTTGATATTTAATTTAAACTTATTTCCAACACAGTGCATCTTAATAAGTTTTTTTGCATAATCACGATTTATTAAACATGGACCAAATCCATGATTATAATGAGGTGGATGAAGAAAGAATGGAATTATCTCCCTATTTTCAAATCCCAACTGAATACAATCCCAATTTTCTGGAATATTATTCATCAAATAATCCCAGTCAAAATTCCAATATTCTATTAAAGATAAATCATAGTCATCTTCCATCATAACCATATATGGATCGTCAGTTGTTTCCAACCAATTTCCAATCATTTCTAAATGGGTGATTGAATTGGCAACAGCAGGAGATCCATATTTTACTTCTTCATCAAGAACTAAATGTTCCCATTTATCCTGTTCAGTCGAAAGATATTTTGATGAAGATACTCTATGATAATCTTTTATTCCCCATCTATCAAACTGAGACTCCATGTATTCTCTACGATCAACCCTATGATCCAGATTCATATAATATACAGTTGGAAAATTTTTTAATTTATCCATCAATATTCTATGCCCATTTTTTCATTCATATGTTTTTTTGATATACATTTCAATTCTGGTATTACGTCAAAGAGTCTTTCTCCCCTTTTATCATCTTCAAAAAAATTATAATCTAAAAATTTTTTAGATTCATATGCATTATTTTTAACAGACATATTCAAATCACTGATGACATGTGCAAATAATTTTGAAATGTCCACTCCATATTTCAAACGATATTCTTCAATGTAAGTTTCAAGTTGTTTTGATATTTCCAACCTATATGATTTTGGAAGAACAGCAAGAACATTATGTAGAGATGTCTCTAGGGTTAATTCAAAATTACTATAGTTATATCGTTCAGAAATCCACCCAATTTCAATCAATCTATCTATAATTTTTGGCAACCTAAAGACATTGTAAGAAGAGACTACAATATTTGTATTAACATTAAATTTCTCCTTACTCAATGTAATTAAATTTTTTTGAACTGTTTTCCAAACTGTACCTTTGCGTATATATTCTGCTCTTTCATCAATCTCATCAATACTCGCAGTAACTTTTAATTTATCTGGATTGAACTTTCTCCAGTAATCTAAAACAGATTTCCCTTTATAGTTTAGGATTGACATATTGGTGTTATACCAAATATCAATGTCCGTCTTTCCTTCTGAAATAAGTCTATCCAAAACATCATAATGTTCATCCATTAGTAATGTTTCCCCTCCAGCAAATTCCATAAATTGCAAATGATCAATGTGCTCATCTAAAAATTTTGGAATGTTGAGATCTTCGGAACAACTGACAACGACATTATTATTAATTGAACTACTAAACGTTGGACTACATATTCTACATTTAAAATTACACTTATTACTAATTCTAAAATCCCAAGCCTTTATTTTTACTTCTTTCACAGATCCATCTGGATTTGTTTCTTCTTCAACAGAGTCAAAACAACTACTTAAAACCTCATTGTATTTTTCTCTAAGACTTTTTTTCCCGTGCCCCTCTTCAAACCTACAAGCCCAACACACCTCTGGAAGAGATTCTTTTAACATTTCCAATCTCAATTTTTTCATATTATCACTATTCCATATTTCATCAATACTTTGTTCCTTTATGTTACCAAGAAAAATTGGATTGGAACAACATGGAGACACAACTCCCGATGGGAGAAGTTCAAGATAAGTCCATGGTATAATACACTGTGGTTTTTTCATAAATTTTAATTAAATACGGACATTTTTTCTAGATTGGGATAGTTTTCATGAGTCCATTTTTTTGGTTCCTCATTAGAAACTTTTGAAATTTTTTCTAATCCAAGTTTTGCGATCTCGGGAGTCATGTAATAATGATATCCTAATGTATCTATATCTTGCTCCATCCAAGGAGTATTTGGAGATCTACCATCATATGACATTTTTTTCAGCATATCATAATCACCTTTGTTTTGCAATAAAATCATCCCACCCCTACCTAGACTAAGGTGTTTTCTATACTGAAAACTTAGGCACATGAAAGTGTCTTTTATATATCCACCTTTCTTCCAATAGACTGCGGCATCTACAATATTAGTATTGCCAAGAAAGTAATAGTCTTTCCATTCTTGATATTGAAACTCCCAGTTCAAATTAAGTTTTTCTAGTGTGAAAGGAACTGAAATATAAGTATGAGTTGGTATGGTTATATTATTAAAACCACCATGTCTCAGACAAAGTTCTATGGCATGAGTACAACAATCTGTGGCAACGGCATACGGAGATCCATAGAATTCTGCTATTTCTTTTTCAAATTTTTCAACAGTTTCAAACATAAGTTCCAGTGATTTGCATTGTATATCTGTGCTCTTTTCCTATATTAGCTGCCATATGTGGTGTGTCGTTTTTCCATAAAATATAATCCCCACTTTTCCAATTGACTACTGGTGTTTCATCAATCTCAAAATAGTGTCCAGACTTCCAATCTTCTAGGAAGACAACTGCTCTTCCAACATCATCTGTTGGTTTAAGGTTCATTATTTCCTTATACCTTATAAAAGTATCCCCATGCTCTGGAAGTATTGTTCCTGGTGTCATACAATATAAGGTTATTGTAGCATTTTTGAGAGGCACTTTTTTTGCCACATCAAAACACCATCCTGGGAGTTGATGAGATTGATCCCTCATCAATCCAGTATATTTTTCATAATTATGACCCAAATCTTTCCACCTCTCTAGGGTGTCTTGGTCATTGAAAGGTTTGTTTATATATTCTAGTTCTTTATAATCTAAAATTTGCTGTGAATTTATTTTCCCTCTGATAACCACAGACAATCACGATTAAACATATATCAAATTATAGCACACATTAATAAGTTATACACCTAAAAGCACGGTGTTTAAATGTATCTGTAGAATAACAACTTCCATTACATCCTGATACCAAATTAAGAAATTGTGGACCTGTGGCAGGGTTATTGAAACTAAAAGCACCACAACAATTGGTGGACCACCAGATGCCAGAGCAGTCAGGTATGTTCGTTCTATGACAGCGTATCGGATCACATAATTGATCAAGAGTAGGAAGAAACCAATCCCCACAAGGAGCATTTGCTTCAGCACACGTAATTGCCGAAGTATTACTCCATCCTGCATTAACTGCCGTAGAATCTGGTGCTACTATAATTGCATTACCTTTTCCATCACGACACATCAAATTTCCACCAAACATTTCTGTGCCTAATGGTTTTCCAGCAATAAAATGCCAACAAGTTTGTCCTATGATGAATGCCATTTTTATATTAGTAAGTTACACATCTAAATGCACGGGTGAGATATGTATCTGTACCATAACAACTTCCATTAAATCCAGTGCTCATTAACACATATTGCGGACCAGTATTGGCATTGTCGAAACTAAAACCACCACAACAAGTAGAGGACCAATACCTTCCAGTAGGGGCAGTACCACCATCCCATCCCGATTTATTTTCATATCCAGGATTCAACAGATCAGTTAGATTTGGAATAAACCAATCCCCACAAGGAATCGCAGTTTCTGCATTAGTTACTGCTGTTTGACCACCCCATGATGTTGTTGCTTCCGTAGAGGAAGGTGCAACAATAAATGCCACTCCTCCGCCGTTCGTACCTATAAAATGTCCTCCCTCAATACAACAACCAGGTTGTCTAAATGCGGAAGAAAAAAATTGTCCTTTAGATTGTCCAGCAGTTATTCCCATTTAACTATTCTCCAACAACATCAAAAAAATCTTTTGGTAAATTACAATCTGTTGCCAATTGTTTCAATTCTGTTTTTAGTTCAGCAGAAACTAAATCATTTTCAGTAGCGACTGTCCAATCAGATCTGAAATCTGTATATATTCCCAAATCTAATTTTGAAAGAGAAGATGGGAATGACACTGCAAGAGATGGTCTTGTTGCCATAAGTGATGTAATAAATTGATTATAATTATCCGATCTAAGTACACCCTTTTTAAAATTATCCCACAATACAGGAGCAGGAGCAGGAAGTTGATTCTCGGGTACGTACTTATATATTACTTTTTTATTTGTGGTTACTTCAGAATTTATTCTGTGCTGTGGTTGTACACCACTTCTATATGGAATTCCATACTCGGTAGTATCAGCATCTATAGGAAGAATAACATATCTTCTTTCTCTAGAATACCAAATAACCTTGTGAGTTTCTGGATCATAATCGTGGTTTAGAGAAACCCAACAATTATTTTCAGCATCAAAAGTGTAATCTTCTCTAGAGTTTAATTCTTCAACTGCTTCCGATGGCACATTAACATTTTCAATTACGCGTTTTTGAGTTGGTCTTGTATAAGGACCAGTCCACCCCAGAAGATGAAGTTCTGCGTCATCAATTTCCCTCAAGTCTCTACGAATAACACCATTTGGAAACTTCCAATAATCTGGAAGACCTTGTGGAGTATTTCCAGAAGGTGGAGAATATAATTTTAGTGCTGATCCCATACCTTTAATTTACACCCTTTAATTATTTATAATGTTATAGTGCAGTTGTTGATAGGTTTCCTGAGTTATCTACTTTTACGCGGAATTGTGATCCGTTATTTGATGTGAGAATAAGACCTTCACTTTCACTACGACCAACTCGTACATCACCACCAACTACATCAACTTGCAACAATGCTGTATCTGGTGCTGTGGTTCCGATGCCAATAGATCCAGCGGCACCAACAACAACTTTAGAATTAAACGATGTATCATTAACTGAGAATAATGTATCTTCGTCTTTTGTAATTGAGAAGTATGATTTATCCCCATCAATATCCTCAAAACTTATCATACCACCACTGGAACTATAAGCTCTGATTGCCATGTCTGAGGTTGTACTAATTCCAGTGGAAAGTACAATATCATCATTTACATTTAATCTTCCGCCATAACCAAATGTTGTTCCGATGCCAACATTACCAGTAAGAACGGATAAATTGACATACTGAATGTCAGAAGTAACATCAATAAGAGATGCGGTTATAATTCCAGATGTATTTAAAGTTCCTCCACCAGTGACATTTAATGATCCGGTGACATCCATGTCACCAGAAAGAGTTATATCACCAGAATAAGTGTTGGTTCCTGTACCAGCAACATTTAGAGTTCCATCAACTGTAGTAATTCCTGTGTTCGTTACCCGAACATATCCACTAAACTCACTATTACCACTGACATCAAAATCACCTTGATTGTTTATAGTTTTCCCCGCAGCAACAATTATACCCTGAGTATAAGTAGGTGCCGCAGTTCCATCTTGACTTACAATGTTATCAACTCTAAGCTCAGACATTTTTTAATATTGTTCTTTTAGACTATTTATATAATTGAAATTGATTAAAGATTTAATCTGCTGGTAATGGTTCGTTGCCTTCTGATAACCATTCTTGGAATGGTGGGTGATTCGCATTACAAGTCAGACGTATTACACCATCGTCATCGACACGGGCGTAAATAGTTTCTCCTGAGGAGTTTGTGGTGAAAATTTTGTAGGTCATAGTTCTGCACTCCAGGCGAGGTATCCGTTATCGGTTTGTGCGATGGCTTTTGCTCCTTGTCCTGCTGTCAATCCACTTGAAACTGTAAAATTAAAGTCTGCGCCTTCAGTGGAAGCATAATCAAAACTCGGCACTACACTGCAAGTGGCATTCGAAGCGAGGTAGTTTATTGAATAGTCACCGGCAGACCCTGAAGTCTCAATCGATGTCGGTGCAGCTCTTAGGGGCACTGGGAACGTTGTAAATGCGTGAGTAAGGGTAGTGTTACGGTTGTAACCCATTGCAAAGGAACGATACTGCCCAGGTTGAGTTTTGTAGTAATAACGCTGACACCTTGCCAACTCATCGCCATAGATTCTGTGCTCAAAGGAACTTCTTTGATTACCTATTTCCAACTGTACTCCAGTAATATACCACTCATTAGAAGTACTGTCGCAAATATTTGTTCCTCCATATGCACGTGATCTATTAGCAGAAGTATTCCAAGAAGTATTTAATTCTTGAGTAAGGAATGGGAATTCTAAAGGATTACCACCATCATAATCTTGACCAGCACCCAACCACCAATGAACGGAAAATTCATCAGAATTATCATTTGCCAAGGTTGATGCCGTATCTCCATCAATTGTGATTGTTTTTTGTTCCCAAGTGTCCGCAGAATCAATAGTATAAGTTTGTGATTGTTGACGTGTATTTCCTTGTTGGAAGAATTCGCAAATGTAAGTTCCAGTCTTACTTGATCTTACCCAGAATGAAAGAGTTACTTGTAAAGCATCAGAAATTCCATATTTAAATTGTTGTACATTGTATCCCTCAATTTTTTGTGCTATGTAAAAATAATCCTCGTCTGCTGGGGAGGCATCTGCTGTTGTACAGTCTATCTTCAGAGAATTAACAAATCCATCTGGAGCAGTTGTTGTTTGACTAGCACCAACAACACCCAAATTATTGAAATTTATTTCAAATCTATCAGTCTGATACTCAGAGTATGACGCTCCAGAAACAGATGTCACTTCACCAAGACTATATCTTTGAGAAATTGTTTGTGCTCCATTGATTATAATGTTTCTATTAGATAATGCGCCAGTAGATCCAACTTCTGTAGAATTAATTGTATTGACTTCTAAAGAATCTGCATATAAGTTATTTGTGGTTACAATTCCTGCATGGAATTTCTTTGTATTGGTGGTTAGTGCTGCTGCCGATGGATTAGTTGTTCCGACACCAACGTCACCATCAACATTAACTATAAATGCCGTTCCAAAATTAGTGTCCATTACACTAAACAATGTGTAAACAGACTCTTTAGGAGTTTTAGATATAGAGAAGAACTGTTCATTATCAATTGGATCTTCAAAACTTAAAGAACCAGATCTTTGATTATCAATACCAGCTTCATAGGCAACAAGTTGCATCGCATCTTTAAAAGTACCTCCAACAGAGGTAGTTACAATAAGTCTGTCAGTTTCAACCGTAGTTGCTGCTCCGACATATTCTGCTGGAAAAAGATCAACAATATTTGTCTTAAACGTTGTTCCCGTAGATATTGTTACAGTTGATCCAGTGGAAATAGTAATTGATTCCGACTTAGTGAATACTTGGTTATCGTGACTAGAATCAGTTTCTACAGTGTATGTTCCAGAAGGGAACGTTAATATATTAGGTTCATGATAAATTCTAAATAATGGATTTGTTGAATCTAAACTTAATGAAGTTGAAAATCCATTCGTATTAAGTTTACTACCATCACCAGAAAAACTGGTTGCCTTTATCTCACCACTCACATCAAGTGCAACTGTTGGAAGAGTAGACCCAATTCCAACACTTGCTATGCCAGTTGCTCCACCAAATATAATATTAGCGTCTGTTGTTACACCAAGAATTTGTGCATCATTGGTGTCAACTATTTCAAAAATTGTAGAGTCTGTATCACTACCATCAACACTAAAAATTTCTGTTCCATTATCGGCACTAACCGAAATATCTTTTGATACTAGATTACCATAGAAAGTGGTGTCAGTAACGATACCAGACTTTGAAGTTACAATGCCCGAATCTACTTTAACTCCATTCAAATTGCTCTCACCAACAACATGAAATTTAGATGTTGGACTAATAGTCCCTACACCAACATTATCATTTGTTCCATAAGGTGCTAATTGAATCGTACCATCAGCGTCTACATCAATAGAAGGAACACCACCACCATCATTGACTGAGAAAAGACTGCCAGAAGTCAGGTTATTCGTAAGTGAAAATAATTGACCGGCACTAGCCTCCCAAGACAAAGTTCCATTATCAGTCGTATATGCTCTTTGAGTAATTCTCTGTGTGCTTCCGGCACCAGAAGTAGAAACTAAAAACTCATCAACAACATGTAAAGTTGACTGTGGGGAATCTGTTCCAATACCCATCCTCGTGGTTGATGGGTTGAAGACGAAACTCTCGGTAGAAACTCCGACAACATCAGTAGAAGATGTTCCAACATAGAATGGAATGAACTGAGACTGGTTCGTTGTGTTTTCTGTTGGTGTTGTTCCGGCAGAAACTCCAGTCAGAGCAGATCCATCACCCTCAAAGGAAGTGGCGGTTATGATGCCAGTGATACTGATATTGCCAGTACCATCTATATTGTTACTATTAAGGTCTAAGTTTCCACCAAGTTGTGGTGTAGTATCTTCTACAAGATTGGATATTCCACCAGTTCCGGCAACACCAGTTATTCCAGATCCATCACCTACAAAAGATGTTGCGGTGATAATCCCAGTAATATCAATATTACCAGTGCCATCTATATTAAAACTGTTAAGATCTAAGTTTCCACCTAATTGTGGTGTAGTGTCTTCTACAACACTACTAATTCCAGCAGTAATACCAGTCAGAGCAGAACCATCACCAGAAAAACTGGTTGCCTTTACCGTTCCATTAACATCTAGTTTTGCCGTGGCAAGTGTTGTTCCGATGCCAACATTACCACTATAAACAGACAGCCTTACATTACCATTAGCATCCGCATCAATAATGGGGAAACCAGAAATATCATTAACAGAATATATTATTCCAGATGACAGATTATTATTAAGTGCAAATACCTGACCCTCATATCCCTCAAAACTCAGCGTGCCTTCTGCATCATCTAAGACTTTGAGAGTTATAGAACTATTTCCCGCTCCTGTAAAGGTAATACTTGGTTGGTCTACCGTAGAACCAATAGAAGGTTGTATTACAATATTCTTATCAGAATTCGCCATTTACCTAATACTACTCCTTATAATGATATTTAGGAATTCTTTTACAGGGCATATGATTCATATTTTATCATTCATAGGCAGTGCCATTCCAGGATTTTGCAATCACTTTAATATTAGAAAATCCCCCATAAGTTGAATTAACAGAATAGAAACTAGTATCAACATAGACTGTTTTTCCAGTCCCATAACTTACAGAATGTAGTAATGTAGATCCATTATAATGTTTTATGGTTCCGTCAGTATTATAAACTAAGTAGAATGTTTCTGACGTACTCCATGATCCACCAGGAGAAGGAGTGACCGCAGATCCATTATTGTATACAACATATATGTCAGTTCTATAAGGATAAGAGGCATGATCCAATGATGTATAACTCGCATTTGTTGTTGGATCTTCATTCCAAGCAATCATTGCATATGAAGCACCATTATCACTACTTCCTGCTTGCTTATTGAATTCAATCGTACATGGTGCCGTAAATGATAAATCACTGTAAGCATGATTATTCCAAGAATTTGATCCCGAAGTCTTAAATATGTCTACAGTATCTGTTCCATTATTTGTTGCCGTTAAATTTCCACTCAAAGTATAAGTTATTTCTTCATATGAAGCAGGAGCATTAGGAAACTCACCAGTGGTGCGAATCTTTAGAATAGCCATATTTAATATCTCCTATCAGTCATGATATTTATAGTCCATAACGGCCACGAAAGGCATTATAATTTTTTGTAACTTCTGATGCTGTAAGTTGATCATTATAAATTCTAACAATCGAAACCTTCCCATTCAAATAATTTGTGGTAGCCGTTTGATATCTAAACAATTGTGTTATGGATGTCTGAAGAGTAGTAATACTTGTGGTAGAAACGAGAGAACCATTTATATAAATTTTTATTGAATCTGCTGTTCCATCACAAACAGCAACAAGGTGTACCCATTGACTTGAAGGAAGGGTATATCCCAATGATACAACAGCACTACCATTATAATAATATAATTCACTTAACGATAAACTACTGTCGGTCCCACCTTCACTAACAGCAAGACCATTAGATCCACCTGTGAAAAAATATCCATAATCACTAGCGGCATTAGGTGGAGTATGATAAACCCATGCTTCGTAAGTGAAATCGGTTACACTTATTGTTGAAGTGAGTGTTGCATAATCATTAGACCCATCAAAAACAATGACACCACCATCATCAGAACTATAAGTGGGTCCGTTAGTAAGGGTTGCGTTATTCCCACTATCACTCAAATCAGTCCAAGTGGTTCCACTTCCAGGATAAGATGATGAATTACCAGCATCAAGGTTTAAGACCAGACCCTCTCTATGATAATCATTAAATATGGCAGTGGTTTTTAGTTTTAGTTTATTACCAGACTTTAATCTAACTTTCATCTATACATCCTATATTATAAGCATTTTTTATCTTCATAATAATATTTATAGTCCATAACGACCTTTTATATTTCTATAATTTTGTTTGACTTCTGCTGCTGTGAGTCCTTTGCCTTTGTAGACACGGACGTTGGAGACATAACCGTTTAATGGATATGTAGCATTCCAAGTTGAACCAACATCAGCAGCACCAATACCGAAAAGTCCACTAGCATCAGTAAAACTTGAATTAGAACCAGAATTTTCAAGAACTCCATTAACATATAAACTAATCGTAGAACCATTTCTAACAGCAGCAATATGATACCATTGATTAGTTGCTACATTTGAAGTTCCATTAATTTGAGTTACTGCATTATACCAAAAACCAAACTTACCTCCGGTTTCTTTCCATATTCCCCAACCAGTACCATTGGTATAATTGTGTCTATTAACAATTCCAACATAACCAGAATTTGAAGTAATATCTTGCAAATAAACAAAGCATTCAACAGTAAAGTCTCCTGTCCCCAAATTAAAATCACTACTACTAGCAATACTCACATAATCATCAGTCCCATCAAACTCAAAGTATGATGCTCCACTAATTGACTTAGCATCACCATTGATTGTAATGGCATGAGCACTGGAACTTCTATCTCTTATGGTTCCCTTCTGACAGGTAAGAAGCACTGTGTTTGGTGCGGACTCTGGGAGAAGTGGTTGTCTCTTTGGTGTGAAGTTTGATGTGTAGAGTGCGGTGCCTTTGAGGATTCGTAGGTTGGAGATGTAACCATCAAAATAATTAGTGTTTTTGTCACCACCAATAACTAAATCATCAGTGTTACTAGTGAGACTTGAGGATGAACTTGTCATCGCAACAGATTGCCCATCATAGAAACCCGTAAACGAACTTCCACTTCTTACCATAACTACATGGTGCCATGTATTTGTAGATATGTTGGCGTTAGTCTTAATAGTGGTTGTAGACCACGAAGATCCAGTTGTGCTGTATCGTGCCTGAAGATCACCATTAAGTAAAATAAACATAAATGGAGCATATACGGCATTGCTATTTCTTTTAACAAAAAGCACATCCGTTTGTCCCGATGTCTTGATATAAACCCAAAACTCTAAAGTAAAATCACCTGTTCCAAAATCAAAATCAGCACTATCAGCAATACTCAGATAATCCCCAGTCCCATCAAAATACACAGCACCAGCACCACCGAATGGTTCTAGTTTTGGTTCTTGTGTGAATACCGGTCCGTTGGTTAGGGTTCCATTATTACTTCCAATCAAATCAGTCCAAGTAGTACCTGAACCAACATAAGACCTTGTGTTTGCGGCATCCAGTCCCAGTACAATTCCACTATCTGCTGTTTCTGGTCCAGAGAATGCACCCATTATGCAGGTCCCTCACTAGAAGTCCAGTCTTCACCAGAAAGGATTTCTAAGATTTCGGAATGGGAATAAGGTCCTTGATAGGTTGAGATTGCTACTCGCTCTGATGAAAGACCAACACCACTTACAAAGCTTGGAAGAATTTCTACTTCTTCTTCCACACCGTCTTCATTCATGGCACTTCCATAGTGTCCAAGATAATTCCACTTGACAAATGTCTTTGTCTGGTCAATAGATTTTCTTACAGTATCTGCCGATGTCTCTGCTACGGCACCAAAATCAACACGATCTAATTCGTCGGTGTTGATAATTAGGTATCTTCTGTTCATTTTTTATATTGTCCTTTTAGTTATTTAGATTCCATAACGACCACGAAGGGAATTATAGTTTTGTTCAACTTCTGCTGCTGTAAGAACTTTATTATGAAGCATAAAGTTTGATATGCTACCATTCCACTGATAAGTATCTGTATTTCCACCTATGGTTAAATTTGTGTTTGCAGAAGCATTTTTATAAGTTGCTGTACCCAAAAGTTCTCCATCATAATATAACTTTGCGTTTGATGATGCATCATTAACAACAACATAGTAATGCCAATTCCCATCGGTTGCACTTGCCGGTGTTGAAGCAAAAGAATTACTATCACTATCCCAAGTATTCCAACTAATCTTACTATTATAGAAGAACAAATCTGGACCACTTCCACTTGGACCAGCATTAAAGAGCATGGGAGTGCCACTTAGTGTAGTAGTCTTTGCCCAGCAAGAAAATGTACAAGATGCTGCTTTGGTCACAGGAGCATTTACATAATCATTAGTCCCATCAAACTCAAAGTATGATGCTCCACTAATTGACTTAGCATCACCATTGATTGTAATGGCATGAGCACTGGGACTTCTATCTTTTATGGTTCCTTTCTCACATGTAAGAAGTACAGTATCACTTGTTGCCTCTAGTTTTTTTCTCGGTGGTGTGAAGTTTGATGTGTAGAGTGCGGTTCCTTTGATTACACGGAGGTTGGAGATCTTACCGTCCAAATAATATGCGAAATCAGTGCCTATGACTACTGTCTGTGTGTTGGTCATTAATGCACCAGACAACGTGCTAGAAATAACTTCTGTACCGTTTACAAAAGCTTTGATTGCTGTACCGCTTCTTGTTACCGCTACATGCTGCCATGCATCCGTAGTAAGCGCAGAAGCTGCAGTTTGATTAAAATTCCAACTTGATCCACTAGTGCTCATCAAAAACTGAAGACTAGTGGTATTAACGTTTCTCAATAGAAACGGCGCAAAGTATGCAGAGCTACTACGTTTGGTAATAATAGAACCATTAGTGGATCCAGAGTCAGGATAAATCCAAGCTTCAATAGTAAAATCACCTGTTCCAAAATCAAAATCAGCACTATTAGCAATACTCAGATAATCCCCAGTCCCATCAAACTCAACAGCACCAGCACCACCAAATGGTTCTAGTTTTGGTTCTTGTGTGAATACAGGTCCGTTGGTTAGGGTTCCATTATTACTTCCAATCAAATCGGTCCAGGTAGTGCCTGAACCACCATAAGACCTTGTGTTTGCGGCATCCAGTCCCAGTACGAGTCCGTCAGTAATGACTCTTGGTGCGTGTGAAAGTCCCATTAGATTCCGTACCTCCCTCTGAGTGCGCTGAAGTTTCGTTTGACTTCATCTTCAGTAAATGATTTTCCTTTATAGACCTTAACAGCTGAAATTTTTCCTGCCATTGCATAATTTCCAAAAGACCATCCAGGTGTTCCACCTACTGCAAAATTAGCAGTAGATGAAGTTGCCGACCAATCCCAGGTCTTAGTGTCTTTCAGTTCACCATTTTGATAAAATCTAATGTCTCCACTAGTTCCGGTCACAACATAATGTGCCCACTGATTTGATATTGGTTGCATTGCTATAGATGTCCAACTACCTGGATATCCATGAAAACTCCCACTTACTGTCCATATGTGTGCGGTATCATCTCCACCACCATACTCAAAAACTCCAATGTGTCCAGCATAACCAGTGCCATCAGTAAAATACTCCCACCACTCTATGGCAAATTCTTCGGTTCCAAATAAGAAATCTGTATTAGAAGAAGTTACTGCATAATCATTAGTCCCATCAAACTCAAAGGCAGATGCTGTGATTGCCTTGGCATCATTATTAACAGTGATGGCATGACTATTAGGTCCGTTGTCGGTAATCGCACCACCCTGACAAGTGAGTAGTACCGTGTCGTCTATTGCTTCCAGTGGTCCTGTTGATGGTGTGAAGTCTGCTGTATAGAGTGCAGTGCCCTTTATGATACGAAAGTTAGAAATATATCCATCAAGATCATAACTACCACCAGCAAAAGCACCGATGTAAATTCCTTCAGATCCTAGAGGACTTAAGTAAGTGGTACTGTCCGAATATGTTCCTCCACTCTGAGTTCCATTCACAAACATCTTTGTTGATGTACCAGACCTACAAAGTGCTACATGATGCCATGTATTTGCAGAAAGATCAGTTCCAGCTATTCTTTCACCACCACTATAGTATCTTAAATTTGAACCATCACTGTATATGGTTGGTCTGGCACCTTGATTACCACCAACGTTTCTCCAATCAAGATATACAGTTTGATTAGTATTATTACGATAAACCCAAAATTCAATCGTAAAGTCCCCAGTACCAAAAGTAAATTCGCTACCAGTTTCAGCAACGGTCAAATAATCTGTGGTTCCATCAAAATACACAGACCCACCACTGTTATTGAAAGGACCACCAGGAATAAAAACTGGTCCGTTGGTTAGGGTTCCACTGTTTCCTCTATTCGTTAGGTCGGTCCAAGTAGTCCCCGAACCAACATAAGACCTCGTGCTTTGAGGATCAAGTCCCAGCACAAGACCCTCTGTAACTATTGAAGGATTATAACTTATTCCCATTGTTCAGTCCTCCTCAATATTCAACGACCAGTTTTTCAATGTCCTTCCTTTCCGCATAAACCGTATAGTAGTAATCAAGTTCT